>Ga0114970_10000485_pt1 | contig 29868 bp, 32 predicted proteins | sample M_140205_XF_Meta_FD_87030 | JGI IMG/M metagenome (GOLD analysis project Ga0114970, IMG submission 87030) | Freshwater microbial communities from Lake Montjoie, Canada to study carbon cycling - M_140205_XF_MetaG | ecosystem: Environmental > Aquatic > Freshwater > Lake | place: Lake Montjoie...
CACGCAGTTCTCGCATCTGTACAACGGCAAGTCTTAGGATGCGGGCAACGCGCGCCTCCTGCTCGACACCGTGCATCGGTGGTCGGAGCGCGGTCTGGCGGAGCGTGGAGACCGGTGGGTGTTTGGCTCCGACGAGCTCTATCTGCTCTCCGATGAACCGCTCCCCGGTGTGGAGCACTACGGTGACTTCTCTCAAATTGAGAACGGCGTAGGCGCCGTCACGTCGCTCCGGTCCCGCGTGCGCGACGGGTTGTCTCAATTGCCGCGCCTTGACGGCAAAAAAATTGGTATCGTGACCGGTGTCTCCATGACGCCGCTGATGCCTGAGTTGCTGGACCTGCTGCGTGACGCCACCGGCGCCGAGTTCTCGCTCATCACGATGGAGAACTCGTTGTTCGGTCCGACCACCACCACCGCGGGACTGTTGGTGGGCGCCGATATTCGCAAGGCGCTCATGGATCGGCATGATCTCGATCTCGCGCTCATTCCCGCCGAGTGCATCAACGACGATGGACTCTTCCTCGACGAAGAGTCGTTCGTGGCGGTGCGAGAGTCGCTGCCGATGCCCGTGTATCCTTCGTACGATTTCATAGACGCGCTGGTCCCGGAAGGTGACGCGGCGTTCCAACCAGCCGCATGAGTCTCCCAGTCATAGCAATCGTCGGACGTCCCAATGTTGGGAAGTCCCACCTGTTCAATCGAATCATCGGCGAAGCGTCTGCGATCGTCAGTGAGGAAGCGGGTACCACCCGCGACCGCCACTTCGGCCAGGCCGATTGGGCCGGCCACCACTTCTGGCTCGTCGATACCGGCGGTCTCGTCGAAGACTCGAACGAGCCGATGGACGTCGCCATCCGTAAGCAGGTCATGCAGGCGATCGAAGAAGCCGATCTCCTCATGCTCGTGGTGGATGCGAAGGTCGGCGTGCACCCCAGCGACGCGCGCTTGGTCGACATCCTCCGACATGCCAAGAAGCCGTGGGTGCTGGTCGCCAACAAGGTCGACGACCCCAACAGCGCCGACTTCTACGATTTCTATCGCCTTGGCGTTACCGACGTCTATCCCGTGTCTGCCGCCAACGGCAAGGGGTCGGGCGATCTGCTCGACGCCGTCGTGGCCGCGATTCCGGAAACAGATGAAGTGCCGTCGGCAGCGGTGCGCATCGCCGTGATCGGTCGTCCGAACGTGGGCAAGTCGTCGTTCGTGAACAAGCTGCTCGGTGAGGAGCGTCTGGTGGTGAACGACGAATCGGGCACCACGCGCGATTCGATTGATGCCCCGATGCGCTATCACGACCAAGAGATCATCTTCGTGGACACGGCCGGTCTGCGCCGGCAATCGAAGATCGACGACGGCATTGAGTTCTACTCGGCCTTGCGCACCCGTCGTGCCATTGACTCGTCCGATGTGTGCATCCTGATGGTCGACGCCACGGAAGGCCTGCAGAATCAGGATCTCAAGATCGCGACGCTGGCGTGGGAAGCCGGTCGCGGCCTGATCATGGTCATCAACAAGTGGGACCTCTACGCGGACAAGACTGACAAGAGCTCGGCCAAGTTCCGGAAGGACGCGGTCGAGAAGGTCCCGTATCTCGGGTTTGTGCCCTTTCTGTTCACGTCGGCGCTGACGGGCCAGCGTGTGAACAAAGTGCTCGACATGGCGCTCGAGGTGCAGGAGCAGCGCACGCGCCGCATCTCCACGTCGCAGGTCAACGATGCGCTGCAGGAGATCATCGCGCGACTGCAACCGCCGCAAGCCGCTGGCCGCGAAGTGAAGTTGAACTACGCCACGCAGGTGGAGACCTCGCCGCCGACGTTCGCATTCTTTGGGAACCATCCGGAGTTGATCCCCGAGAACTACATCCGCTTCATTCACAATCAGCTGCGTGAGAAGTGGGGATTCACCGGCTCGCCGATGCGCATCATCATGCGGAGCAAGCGCGAGTCGTGAGTCCCACGATCGCCCAAGCCGCGGCGTTACTTGCCGCGTACGTCATTGGCTCCTTTCCCACGGCTTACCTCGTGGGACGGGCGAATGGCGTCGATCTGCGGACGGTTGGATCTGGCAACCTCGGCGCCACGAACGTCTGGCGGACGCTCGGGTGGACATGGGGGCTGCTGGTGTACGTGGTCGACGGCCTCAAGGGGGCGTTCCCGGTGCTCTGGCTGCCTAGCGCCATCGGAATGGCGGCGGGATGGCCGTGGGGGGTGGTGTTCGGCCTGCTGGCCATTCTCGGTCACGTGCGCCCCGTGTTCCTGATGGGGAAGGGTGGAGGTAAAGGTGTCGCAACCGCGAGTGGTGTATTCGTCGCCTTGGCCCCCGTTCCAGCGCTCTGTGCGATCATCGGTTTCGTGATTGTCGTGGCGATGACTCGCTACGTCTCGCTGGGCAGTTTGGTCGGTGCGGTCGTGCTGCCCGTCGCGTTGTTGCTGCAGCAGCGTGCCGTCACACCGTTGGTCGTGGTGAGCGCGGTCGTCGGCGCATTTGTGTTCTGGACGCATCGCGAGAACATCGGTCGACTACGCCGCGGCGAGGAACGTCGAGTCGGGCGGACCTCATCGTCTGCCACTGGAGGTCGCGCGTAATGGACCGTGCCCTGGCGTGCGCCGTGATTGGTGCTGGTGCTTGGGGGACGGCGATCGCCGATCGCCTCAGGCGCAACGGCCATCGCGTGACGCTCTGGGCCCGCGAGGAAGACGTGGTCGAGGCGGTCAACGCCCGGCACGAGAATCCGCGGTTTCTGCCAGGCATTACGCTGGCGCCTGGTCTCACGGCCAGCGGCGATATGGCGCTGGCGCTGCAGGGTGCCGGTCTGGTCGTGTACGCCGCGCCGTCGCACGTCTTGCGAGCGGTGGTCGCGTCGTGTGCCGGCTCGATCGCGCCGGACGCCGTGTTGTCGGTCGCCACCAAAGGCATCGAACGCGAGACGTTGGCCTTGATGACGGATGTCGTCGCGCAGGAAGCGCTGGGACATGAGGTCGTGGCGGTGAGCGGTCCAAGCTTCGCGGCGGAAGTCGCCCAGGGACAACCCACGGCGGTAGTGGCGGCGAGCTCCTCGCATGACGCGGCGAAGCTGGTGCAGGGCGCCATGAGTGCCGCCACGTTCCGCGTTTACACGAGCGACGACGTCATTGGCGTGGAACTCGGCGGTGCCCTCAAGAATGTGATGGCCGTGGCGACGGGTATTCTCGACGGCCTCGGACTCGGCTACAATCCGCGCGCGGCACTAATGACGCGCGGGTTGGCGGAGATGACGCGCCTTGGTGTGTCGCTTGGCGCACGCGCGGAGACCTTTGCCGGTCTGGCAGGTCTCGGCGATCTCGTACTGACGTGCACCGGTGCGCTGTCCCGCAATCGAGCCCTCGGCGTGGCGATCGGGCAGGGGCAGTCGCTCCACGACGCGCTGGCCGGTAAGGACAGTGTGGCGGAGGGGGTGCTGAACGCGCAAAGCGCGAAAGCGCTGGCGGACCGTGCCGGCGTCGAGATGCCGATCATTGATGCGACCTATCGCATTTTGTTTGAAGGGCAGGCCCCGCGCGAAGCCGTCACCGAGCTGATGGCGCGCGAGCTGCGTGCGGAGCGCGACTGACGTGGTCGCACCGCGCGGCGAGCCCATCCAGGAGTTCTACTCCATTGGTGAAGTATGTTCACTCACCGATCTCAAGCCGCACGTCCTGCGGTATTGGGAGAGCCAGTTCAAGCTGCTCAATCCCGCCAAGAATCGGAGCGGCAACCGCGTCTACGCGCGTCGCGAGGTGGAGCTGATTCTCCTCGTGAAGCACTTGCTGTACACTGAGAAGTATACGATCGACGGCGCACGTCAGAAACTGGATGAGCATCGCAAAGGCGGCTCGCTTCGACCGGCGGCCCGTGCGGCGCTGGAAGTAGAAGCGCTCGAGAGTCTCGAGCGCGATCTCGCGGAGCTGCAGGCGATACTCGACGACCGCCCGGCCCCGCGTCCCCGATAAGGCGCCAACTGCGCCCCTTTCGCTCTTCGTCTTTCACCCGTCCGATGCGCATTCTTCTCAGTAACGACGATGGCATTCTCGCCAAGGGATTGGGCGTGCTCGAGCAGGCCTGTGGGCCGCTTGGTGAGCTCAGTGTCGTGGCCCCCGATCGTGAACAGAGCGCGACCAGCCATTCGCTCACGCTGCACCATCCATTGCGCCCGGTGCAGCTCGGTGCGCGCCGTTGGCAAGTGGACGGTACGCCGACCGATTGCGTCATGCTGGCGTGTGAGGCCCTGCTCGATGCGCGTCCCGATTACGTGATCAGCGGGATCAATCACGGACCCAATATGGGCGAAGACGTGCTGTACAGCGGCACGGTGGCGGCCGCGATGGAAGGACTTGCCCTTGGCATCCCGTCCATCGCGGTGTCGTTCGCTGGCAACCTGTTGCGCGCCGATGCCCTGCTTGAGACGCAGGTCGATGTGCTACGCGATCTGCTGAAGCACCTGATGTCGCTCACGTCTTTCCCGCGTGAGACGCTGCTGAACGTGAACCTGCCCAACGTGGCGGGTGACCAGATCAAGGGTGTCCGTCTGACCCGACTCGGCCGTCGGGTCTTCAGCGATTCGATCACCAAGATGAAGGATCCGTGGGGACGTGAGATTCTGTGGATCGGTGGCGGCAGCGTGGAGTGGAGCGGCCCGGATGATTCCGACTTCCGTGCCGTGCGCGATGGGTACATCTCGGTGACCCCATTGCACCTCGACCTCACGCACCGCGATGTGCTCGATACGGCGACGGATTGGTGGCGTCCTCTGTAGAGCCGGAGTTCCGCGGAGCTCGCCGCCGTCTCGTCGAGGCGCTCCAGGATAAGGGGATCCGCGATCTCGCGGTATTGCGGGCCATCGATCAGGTGCCCCGGCATTTATTCGTGCCCCCCACGGTGCGCCATCGTGCCTACGAGGATTCGGCGTTGCCGATCGGCAGCGGACAGACGATCTCGCAGCCATACGTGCACGCGCGTGCCCTCGAGCAGCTGATGCTGACGGGCAAGGAGAAGGTGCTCGAAATCGGCACGGGCTCTGCGTATCAGACCGCGTTGCTGGCCGAGCTGGCGGCCCAGGTTTTTTCGATTGAGCGCTATGCCGCGCTGCTCGACAAAGCGCGTCCGTTGTTGCAGCAGGCCAACGTGCGTAACGTTTCACTCTTGCTCGGTGACGGCACGCTCGGATGGCGCGAGTATGGTCCGTACGACGGGATCGTGGTCAGCGCGGGCGCGCCCCACGTACCGCCGGCGCTGGAGGAGCAGTTGGCGGAGGGCGGACGGATGCTGATTCCGATCGGCGACCGGGATGAACAGACGCTGACGCTGTTCGTCAAACGAAACGGCCAGCTGGAAGGTCGTGACATCGTCCCGGTCCGCTTCGTCCCCTTAATTGGGGCCGGTGGTTGGCCGGCCTGATGGTTCCGGCAGCGGCGTGCGTATGCGCGCGATCGCTCAACCGCGCTTCTTCGGCACTCACGGGCTGACTACGCTATGTCCTCACCGTCCTCGACTCCGTCCACCGGCGCTGATCAGCGCTCGACCGCCGCGCCGTATGCGTTCCCGCCCACGGGGAACGCACCGGTTGGCCGTGCGCCGCCATCGGCGCGAGGTCCGGTTGGTCCGTATGTGCCGGCGCCCTGGCGCGGAACGCCCACGGCCGAATCGGTGCGGGCGGTCCCGACGCGATCGGTAACGCCGCGCGCCGTTGAGGCGTTGCCGGCGTCGGAGATGCCGCCGTCGTACCCGACACCGGCGTACTTCACCCCGCTTGGCTCGCCGGCGCAAGATGAGCCTGTACCGGAGGCGCCGAGGCTTCCCTGGATCGACGCATTCCTCGCGTCGACACCCGCGTTGGCGATGCGAGCGGTCGCCGAGCCGGTCAGCGAGCCGGTGGCCGATGCGTTGGCGTCATTCACCCCTTCTTCGCCAGGGGCCATTGCCGGCGAGGTGCTGGCCGCCGCCATATCGCTAATGAGCGACGCCGTCCCAGAGGTCCCGACACCCTCGGACGCGTGGGCGCTTGACGAGGCGGCCGACCAGATGCGGGCGTTGGCCGACGAACTTCGCGAGCACGAACGCCTCGCCGGCGATTCCGGTGAGGTCGCCCGTTTATTGGACGGAATGTCTTCCTCGGAGCCGCTCTCGGCGTGGGGTGACGACGACATGATCGACATCATGCCGCTGCAGCAGGAGCGCAGCACCGCAGCCAACCGGGTGCCTACACTCGGGGCGAGCCGCGCGATCGAACCGTGGGCCGATCGGGCGCGTCGATCGGGTGATGAAGACGCGGAGTCGGCGGCTCGGGCGCTCGAGGTGCTCGCCCGCCGCGTACGCGATCGCGAAATCTCGTTGGCAGGCTACGAGCCTCGCCTCGGTGACGCGGCCGCACTGGCTGCGGCGTTGGCCGCTCTGCTCGGCGTCCGTCGGTAATGGCGTTGGCGGTTCGCCGCTATCGGGTGGAAGGAGACGTGCAGGGTGTCGGCTTCCGGTGGCATGTGCGCGAGCATGCGCGCGCACTCGAGCTCGCTGGATGGGTCCGCAATGAACCTGATGGCGCAGTGGTCCTCGTTGCGTCAGGTGACACGACGGCGTTGGACTTGCTCGAGCGTCAGCTCAAGGATGGACCGCCCCACTCCACGGTGACCGACGTGCTCCGACGAGAGCTGAGCAGTTTCGACGCGGCGGGGCTGCCGTCGCCATTCCTGATCGAGCGATAGCGCGCCGGTTGCGCTAATTTGACGCGCATGACTGCCACCCTCCCCGACCGCCTATCGGCCACGCTTCGGGACGTCCCAGACTTTCCCACGCCGGGGGTTTTGTTCAAGGACATCACCCCGGTTCTCGCCGACCCGGTTTTGATGCGCGACGTCATCACCGCGATGCTGGCGCCCGCTCAGAGCCTCGGTGTTACTCATGTGGTGGGTGTCGAGAGTCGAGGCTTCCTCTTCGGCATGCCAATGGCGATGGAACTCGGCGTTCCCTTCGCACCAGCGCGCAAGCCCGGAAAGCTGCCGTGGCAAACCGAGCGGGAGTCGTACGATCTGGAGTACCGGAGCGACGTGCTCGAAATGCACACGGATGCCGTTAGGGCAGGTGCCCGCGTTCTGGTGGTCGACGATGTCCTCGCGACCGGCGGAACCGCTGCGGCGACGTGCCGTCTGGTCGAGCGGCTCGGTGGGACGGTGGTCGGCGTCTCCGTGCTCATCGAAATCGGCTTTCTCCAAGGACGCACGCGATTGCTGGAGCGCGCTGTCCACGCCGTCGTCACGATCTGAGCGCGAGAACGCTCGCGCAGCCTTGAGCGCCGCGCGGGAATCGGCGAGATTCGGCATCGGCCGAGCGGCGGCAATCCCGCGCGGTCCTGTCCCCGTAGCTCAGTTGGATAGAGCGGAAGTTTCCTAAACTTCAGGCCGCAGGTTCGATCCCTGCCGGGGACATTTTCTCGATGGCAATACGAGCGCCCCCATACACTCCGGTGGCGTTCGGCACTATGTTTAACGGCTACCGCCGTCTGCTCCGCGCCCCCCGCCTCGATCCGGTGTCCGGCTGTTGGACGCACCCGCCTTTGCCCCTCATCGCTGGTCTTCCGCATGGCCCAGTCGTCCCGTTCCGCGTCGTCCTCCTCGAGCCACTCCGACGATCCGATGGAGAAGCTCGGCGATTGGCTCCAGTCTAACAGTCGTCCGATCGGCATGGCCGTTGGCGGCGTTGCCGTTGCCGCGCTGGCGATCTTCGGCTACCGCAGCTACTCGACGAGTCAGAATGCGAAGGCGTCAACCGCGTTGTACGCTGCTCAGGGTCCGATGGCTCAAGGCAAGTTTGAAGAGGCCACCAAGGCGCTCGACAAGGTGGCCAAGAGCTACTCTGGCACGGCGTCCGGCCAGCAGGCGTCCTTGCTGCTTGCCCAGACGCTCTTCGACCAGAAGAAGTACGCCGAGGGAATTGCCTCCCTCGAACAGGCGGTGGGCGGCGGCAGTGCGGATTTCAAAGCGTCGATGGAATCGATGATCGCCGTCGGATACGAACTTCAGGGCAAGCTGGCGGATGCGGCCACGCACTACGGCAAGGCGTCGTCGGCCGCGAAGTTCGAGAACGACAAGAACAGCTACAAGGCGTCCGAAGCTCGCAGCCTGATGGCTGCCGGCAAGAACGCGGAAGCCCGAAAGATCTGGGAAGAGCTCGCCAAGTCTGACAGTCCGTCGGCGCAGGAAGCCAGCGTTCGCCTGGGCGAATTGGCTGGAGCCGGCAAGAACTGACGCGCTGTGGATGAATTGGTCGCGTGAGGTTTTGTGAGAAAGTTTTGTGCGGCGGTCCGGAGATGCTCCGGACCGCCGTTTTGTTGTCCAGGCGCGAGTGACCGGGGAAGTCGACAGTAAAGCGTCCAGAACACGCCTGAATAGCGGCATTCTGTGGGAGACACGGTCTGTCGTATATGCGCATAATACATGTTATGTAAACCTATGTTGGTGGATAACTGTGGGAAAACATTTGTGGGTATCGTGATCTGCATGTTGATGAAAACGCTAAGCAATTGACAGACAGAGGATTAGCCTTCGTCTAGTCTACCGATCCGGAATCCAAACCTCACGAAACGTAAAGCTGTCCACCTTCCCACATCGAATGTGTGATGTGGACCGCATGCGATTCGAAGGCTAGATCGCATCGCGGCTGGAGGCCACGCCGTCATCGCACGGCATCCGCTTAGATCGACTCGATCACCCCGCGGAACACCACGCGACCCTCGCCGCGCAGCGTGGGCTGGTAACCAGCGAGCGGCGCCGTTGTCGTCGACAAGCGCACGTTGAGGTCTCGCCCGGAGCTCGTCCGGATCGTCACGGTTGGTGCCGCCGCAAGCCCCCAGCTGGTCAGGAGTACGGCCGTTGCAACGGCTCCGGTTCCACATGCCAAGGTCTCGCCTTCCACGCCGCGCTCGAACGTTCGGTACCGCCAGTGGCCGTTTGGCATCGGCGACACCCAGTTCACATTCGCACCCAAAGGACCCGAGGCCTCGTGTCGGCGCAGCAGAGGTCCACGGCCTTCCACATCCACCTGATCGGCGTCCGTGCAGAGGATCACGACGTGCGGAATGCCAGCCACGGCGAAGCCGATGCGCTGCTCCCCGGGCATCAGATCGATCGGCATGTCGGCCCGAATCGACGTCACCGGCTGCAGGTCGATCTCGGGAATGCCTGCCACAATCCGACTCGAGATGAGCCCGGCTGGGGTGGTTAGCGTCATCCCCGAATCCGCAGCTAGGCCAAGCATCGCGGACATGGCCGTCGAGCACAACGTGGCGTTCCCGCACAGATCGGCGGGCGTGCCATCGCTGTTGAAGTAGTGGATTCGCACATCCGCACTGGGGAGCGCCGGCTCGAGAATAACAATGCCGTCAGCGCCTATGCCATTGTGCCTATTGCAGATAGACTGGATTATCTCAGGTGATGTCACATGCTCGAGCGACACATGACGGCCGTCGAAGAACACGAAGTCATTGCCGGATCCCGTCATCTTGACGAACGGGATGCCGTGGAGCGCCGAGCCTGGCGACATCAGGCGTTCCCGGTGATCGCCCACCATCGAAGCCGCCATACCATCCAGATCGCCTCACGCACGATCCGTTTGGACATTTTCGACTCACCTTCTGTGCGGTCGTGAAACACGATCGGCATCTCTTTTATGCGAAATCCGCGCTTCCACGCCCGGAAGCTCATCTCGATCTGAAAGGCGTATCCGTTCGACCGCACCTGATCCAGCGGGATCGCCATCAACACTTCGCGGCGGAAGCATTTGAAGCCGCCGGTGGCATCGCCCAGTCGAAGTCCTGTGACGGCGCGCGCATAGATGTTGGCACCGTACGACAGCATCAGTCGCGTCATCGGCCAATTCACCACGGTCACCTTGCCGTCGCGGTACCGCGAACCGAGCACGAGATCGGTGTCGCGGATCGCGGCGAGGAACTCAGGCAAATGACCGGGATCGTGCGAGAAGTCGGCGTCCATCTCAAAGATGAAAGCGTAGTCGCGCGCGAGAGCCCACTTGAACCCCGCCAGATATGCCCGGCCGAGTCCTTCTTTGTCCGCGCGATGAAGCACATGTACCCGTGGATCGGCGGCCGCCAGCCCGTCGGCGAGCCGTCCGGTCCCGTCTGGGGAATTGTCATCGACCACCAAGACCTCGAGCCGCAAATCCTGCGCGAGGATGAGCGGGACGATGCGGGTAACGTTTTCGCTCTCGTTGTAGGTCGGGACGATCACAAGGGCTCGCTCGCCCAGCGCGAGTGAGCCACGAGCCGGAGTCGGCATTCTGGTCACGTGGTTCGCCTCACGCTGCGAGTACGTCGGCCGCAGACACGGCCTTCCGGTCGAACGCGAACCCGAGAATCCACCAGAGCAACGCCGCGCCAAGTGCCAGCAAAGTCAACAACTTCCCCGTGTGATATGGTACGCTGTCAAAGCGGAGCTGCACGGACTTCGCACCCGTGGGTAGCTCCACGCCAATAAGTGTATAGTCGGCCCTCGCGATGGTGGCAGGCTTTCCGTCCACCCTCGCGGTCCAACCAGGATAGTAATTTTCAGACACGATCAACGCGCTGCCAGCTGGCGCTGGTCCACCAAGTGTGATGTCGATGGCCCCAGCTTGATACTGCGTCACTTCGAGGCCGAAGGGAACGGGCTCAGGCACCAGCGAGTTGACCGGTCTGGCCTCGACGGTCGACGACCTGTCAAAGATCGCCACCCGCTTCACATCGAACAACGGGTTGAGCACCGTCGCTTTGGTGGTCGGATCGTCGAGGTGCACGATGAGGGGCGTAATCCATGCGGCTGGGTGATCACCGGGTAACTCGTAAAGATAGGTCATTGTGCCCGCCGCGTTGCGTACGGGCCCGGCGGCCAGCCTCGCTCCCTGAAACGGCAATCGCGGCGTGTTGGTATAAAAGAAGCGCGCGTTGGTAAGTGACCAAAAGTTCGGATTGGCGATCGATTGGAACCCATCGCTCTTGCCGTAGAGCTCTTGGTAACGGCCGATCTCGTTGCCATGGTACCCGAGGACGCCACGAATTCCGTGGTGCATCAGGGCGTCACCGAGCACAAACGGATCATGCGGTGCCATGTTGTCGCCGAGCGGAATCGCGATGACTCGGGCCGGTTCCGGCTGTGACTTCAGAAAACGGATGATGTCGTCTTCCGCATAGAGCTGGTCAGCGCGGGCCGAGAAAGTCCAGTAGGAGCGCTCCACACTCCACAGGTCGAGGGCGACGAGGGCCGCGAGCATCCAACCGGCCATGGCCGCATTGAGTGCACCACGCGCTACGGCCAGCATGAGCCCGACCAGCGCGAGGACGGCAACGGCCGATCTCCAGGCGCCGGCGACGACGCTGGAACGGTTGGCCTCGATCAGGTCTCCGCGCCCGTCGCCGATGAGCGAAATCGCGAGGTTCGTGAAGGCACCCGACGTGGCGAGTACGGCAACCACCATCGCGAGGATTGCCCAGCTGATCGCGTATCGGGTGGTCCCCTTCCCCGCGAGCACCCGCTCTGCGCCAAATGAGGCAAGCACCGCGCAGGCGAAGGCACTCACGTACAGGATGGTGCTCGGCGCTCGGAAAAACTTGGAGCCCGGAACGGCCGCATAAACCAACTGGTAGAACGGCGTATGGCCGCCCCAGGCCCAGAGGAGAGACACCATCAGCACCCCCAGCCAGAACCAGCCGTGCGAACGATGCCGGTTCACGAGTCCTCCGCCGAACGCGAAGAGCGCCAGCACGAGCACCGTCGCGCCGACGTACTCACTTTGGAAATGAATACCGTTTCGGCCCCAGTAGTGCTCGAGGATGCCCGAGAACTGCGGGAGATACATGTTGATAGTTTCTTCGAGGGGGAACGAAAAACTCGTGGCGTAGGCGTAGCCCTTCCCGCCCGCCCGAGGTGACCACGGCACGTACTCCTGAACGGGGAGATACTGGACCGCGCCCATCATGGCACCGAGGACCACCGCACCGAGTGCGAGGGCCAGCCGGGGGAGCGGGCTTGACGGATTCGCGTCGCGGGCGAAAACGAGAAAATCGGAGGCCAAACTCCGCGGACGGAGCGCGAGAAACACGGCGTAGGCGCCGCACGTGAGCAGCAGGTACTGCAGGAGTTGCGGGTGCGGCGAGAGCACCGCCAAGCCGACAATCAACGAGAGCAGCCCCCAGGCGCCGCGCCGGCCATCGCGCATACCGCGAACAAGGGTCCAGAGGGCGGCGGGTAGCAGCGCGCTGACAAAGAGCTTTCCGTCGTGTCCTGGCGACGCGTAGGATGCGACGGCCCCGCTGAGCAGATACGCGACGCCGCCCACGATCGCGCTGTCGAACCGAACACCGGCCGCCCGGAGGAACCCGACGGTGAAGACGCCGGCAAGGATCATGTGGAGCACGAAGCCCCACGTCATCGCGATGTCGGTGGGCAGCACCAAACGCAGCAGGAACGTTGGGTAGAAAATGTCTCCGTGCATCGCCGCGATGTACGGCATGCCGCCGAACTGATACGGATTCCACTGCGGGAACCCTTGTCCATCCCGTAGCGCACGCGCCGCGAACTCACGGAAGGAATAGCCGGCGATGTACTGATCCGAATTCGGATTGACGAGAAAGGCGCCACCAAGCGCTGGCCAGGCCAGCAGCATCGTTGCGGCAAAGCAGACGAGCGCAGCCCAGGCTATCGGGAAGCGTGGTGTCGGTGGCGCTGCAATGGTCGCGTCAGAGCGAGCCATCGAGAAGACAGGAGAGGTGATCGGTGAGCACGTTCGAAGCGGAACCGCTCATTCGGCGCGCGGCAGCGCAGCGCGCTGCGAAGCCGGAAGGAAGAGGAGGCTGATGAGCCCCGGCAGGACTTCGAGCACGGTCAACCAGACTCGCGATGTGACGCCGAGAATCACGGCGTCCCCCTGCCCCGCGGCACCGACCCCCACCAGAAAAACGGTCAGCGCCGCCTCGCGGAATCCCAATCCCCCTGGAGAAAACAGGACAAGGTATCCGATGAGGTACGACGCGGTGAATACTGCGATGAACAGGGCCGGATCGCCGCTGATTCGTGGGGTGACACCGCGGGAAAACAACGCAAACGCCAACCCATACCCGAGCCACGACACCGCGTTCATGGCCGCTGCCGCCCAGAGCGTTTTCGCCGATAACTGCCTGGTGGCCAGTGGCGTGCCTCGCTTCGTGGCAAGCCACGCGAGCACCGGCGGCAGCACCCGCGGGAGCGCCAACACGCCGCCGACGAAGATGGCGGTGGCAACCAGTGCACCCGTTCGAAATCCGGGATATACCGCCTCGAGACCCTCGGCCCCCATGATCACGGCGACGGCGAACCCGGCACCGATGTTCAGCAGCGTTCCGAGAACGGCCGCACCGGCGGCGGCGCCACCGGAAACACCTTCACGCGCGGCGAGCACACTCAACGCCCCGACCGACCAGACCTTGCCGGGAATCCAACGCCCGAGATTGGCGATGGTCCAAATGCGCACCGCCACCGGATACGCCAGCTCACCACCCCATCCGCGCAGCAACAGGCGCCAACTCTGAATCAGTACCCCGTAGACCGAGAGCACGGTCGCGCTGGCCGCGGCGATCCATCGCCACTCCACGCGCAACTCACGCGCCGAGGCGCGCATGGCGGTCCACTGTCCGAGAAGCGCCCACGCGATGAAGATGCCAGTAAGCAGCAGCACCACGACCTTGATCGCTGGATGATGCCAGCGACCACGCTCACGCCATGTTGCCGGAGTGGTCACCGGACGGCCTGTCGGTAGTGCGTGAGATACCGGCCGGCGACGGCTGCCGGCGAAAAGCGGGAAAGCATGTCCTCGCGCGCAGCCATGCCTCGCTGTTGTGCGGCCCTCTCGTCGCCGAGCAATCGGGCAAGCGCCTCCCCGAGCGCGCGCGAATCCCCCACTGTGACCAGCGATCCACCATGTTCAGGGCGTACGACATCGATCAGGCCACCGTCGGCGTAGGCCACGACGGGCGTGCCGCAGAGCTGCGCTTCCACCGCTACCAGCCCGAGCCCCTCTTCCCGCGAGGGAATCGCCAGTGCGCGCGCCCCTTGATACATCGGGACCAAAGCGGGCTGCGGAAGGGCACCGTACCAGCGCACGCGTTCCGCCAGGCCAAGACTGGCAGCACGCGCCATCAACGCCTCGCGATCTGGTCCGTCACCGACCACATCGAGCATCGTGGCGTCGCCAGCGCCCTGCGCGTCGTGCGCACGCATCGCTGGAGACACCATGGCGTCTAGCAGATCGGCGAGACCCTTCTGCGCGTTCAGTCGGCCCACGAATAGAATCCCGCTACGTGTCGCGACGGTCCCATTCGCTGACGCGGGGGGAACAAAGTGTCGCACATCTACCGGCATGGGAGACACAGCCACCGTGGCATCCGGCGCCATCCGGAGTGCCGTTTCCGCGAGCCATCGCGAGACGGCTGTGCAGATCGCGGCCTCGCCGAGCACCGCGCGCATCACCGCGCGCGCCGGTGCAGTGTGCTGAGCGAGGCGGACATCAGAGCCGTGCATCGTGATGACCGTTGGCGGGTCGCCCGCGCGGCGCAAGCGCCAGAGTGACAGGGCGGCGGGGAACCACCAATGCGCGTGGACGATGTCGTATGCTTCACCCGCACGCGCCGCCGCATCGACCCGTTCGCGAACAGCGCGCCGCATGGCTCGGAGCATTCCCAACAGGGCGAGCTTGCTGCCCCACGACGACATCACCTGCTCGGCCATGTTCCCGCCGTAGGCGAGTGTCATGCGCGCGTCGCTCGCATAGGGCACGCGCTGAATACGAATGCCTTCCAGTGTTTCGACGTCCGCAAGGCCAGGCGCCGCCGGCGCGATGACATCGACCAGCGCACCGGCAGACCGCAGCGCGACGGCGAGCCGAAGGACAAACGACCCAGCCGCATCACCGACGAAGCGCGGCACATTGTGGGTCACGAAGAGCACGCGCTGGGCGCGAGGCACCGGAGCGCCGACCGTCAGCGGTAGTCGCGATCGGGGCCGGCGGTCACGTTGGGCGTGACTTCGTCGGCATCCTCATCCTGCTGTGCACTGGCCAGGACTTCGAGCTCGCGCCGCAGCTCACGCACTTCCGCCCGCTGCTGTGCGATCTGCTCGCCCAACAGTCCGGTCGCGAAGAAGATCGAGCCGAGCATGAGGCACGTCTGAATGACGGTCCACACCCAACGCTGTCCCTCTCCCGTGGACACGAGCCAGGCGAGCGCTCCAAGTCCGGAGAGTACCCCGACGGCGAAGAGCGCCACCCCGAGCATGCCGAACGCCAGTAGCGGCTTTTGTCCGAACTTGAGTTCGAACCACACGGCGAGCATGTCGAGCACGCCGATGGGAATACGCGAGAATCCAAACTTTGAACGACCGGAGTGTCGCGCGTAGAGGGGCACAGGCACTTCCGTGACCGTGAATCCCTGCGCCGCCGCCATCACGATCATGTACCTGTGGAAATCCGGTCGCATCGGGAGCGCTGCCATAATCTCCCGGCGGTACGCTTTCACGTTGTTCAGATCGCGCACGGGCACATGGAAGAGCGTACGACTGAGCTTGTTGTAGATGCCCGAGACGAAGGCCTTCTCGTACGTGCCCTGCTTGAACCCCGTGACCATGTCCGACTCGCCGGCCAGAATCGGGTTGACCAGCCGCGGGATATCCTCGGGCTTGAATTGCAGGTCGGCGGGATAAAAAACCAGCACGCGCCCGTGCGACTGGAGATATCCGGTGCGCAGCGCTTCGGCGATGCCGCGTTGCGCGCGGTGGCGCACCGGTCGCAGGAAGGGATACTGCGCGCGGAGCTCTTGGAGCAGCGCCCAGCTTCCATCGGTCGAGCCATCGTCGACGACCACGACTTCGTAGCGGGCCGACTCGTTCCGGAACGTCGCCTCGCACAGCTCAAGGAATAAGGCGAGGTTGCCCGCCTCGTCCTTCGCAGGCACGAGGACGCTGACGTCTACACCATGTGTAGACGTCGAAGGGGAGACGCGCCGGAGCGGACGAGCAGAGACGGCCATTCGGAGAGAGGTGAGATCGCGTTCAGTCGCGCGCGTGGGTCAGACGCGCTTTCGCATACGGGCGGGCAGCACACCGAGTTGGTCACGGTACTTGGCGACCGTACGACGCGCAATCTGCACACCGGTCTGCTGCAGGATCTCAACGATCGTTTGATCGGTGAGGGGATTCTTGGTGTCTTCCCCCGACACCAACTTCTGGATCTGATCCTTGATCCCGCGCGCGGACACATCGTCCCCATCACTGGTGGCGAGTCCGGACGAGAAGAAGAACTTGAGCGGCAGCACGCCACGTGGCGTCTGCACGAACTTCTCGTTGGTGACGCGACTGACGGTGGACTCGTGCATGCCCACGGCGTCGGCCACCTCACGAAGGGTGAGCGGTCGTAGCGCCTGCACCCCGCGCTCAAAGAAGTCATGCTGCCGATCGACGATGTAGTGCATGACCTTCAACATCGTCTGGCGACGCTGTTCGATGGCCTGAATCATCCAGTGTGCCGAGTTCAGCTTGCTGGCGATGAAGTCCTTGCTCTCAGCATCGAACTTCTTCTTGTCGCGCGCGATTTCCTGGTAGGCTCGCGACAACTTGAGCCGCGGCAGATTCCCGTCGTTCAGGAAGATGTGATATGCCTGATCGATCTTATCGACGATGAGATCCGGGATGATATAATTGTCCCCGCCGGCGCTGTACCGCAGGCCCGGCTTCGGATCGAGCTTGGCGATTTCGTCAGCGGCGCTCTGTACGTCCTGTGCACTGATCCCAAATCGTTTCGACAGCTCACTCCATCGGTGCGAGATGAGCTCCTCGAAGGACTCGTCGACGAGCCGATACGCCATCGAATCGCGATGTCCGGCGGCACGCAGCTGCAGCAGCAGGCATTCGCGAAGATCGCGAGCACCGACGCCAGGAGGATCGAGCTCTTGAATTATCGTGAGCATGGCCTGCATCTCGGCGTCGCTGAACGGCGACAGCTCGGCGTCGCGCTCCTCTGCCTCGGCGGCGAGCCACTCGTTCACACCGCGCCGAATTTCCTCGAGCGGACACGAAAGATAGCCGTCGTCCGAAATGTTGCCGACGAATTCGTCCGCGAGAATCGCTTGACGGGGCGCCATCTCGATCAGCGACAACTGTTCGGTGAGATGGTCGGAGAGATGCTTCGTATCGACGGTGACCGGTTCGTACCACTCGCGCTGCTCATGCTCTTCCCGCTGACCGCCGGTCTCGAAGCCGTCGAGCAGAACCGCTTCCCAATCGACGTCGTCGTCGCCCGTCTTCTCCGGCTCGGTCTCGACGGCCGTCTCCGGCTCGGCGAGATCCTGCGCTTCCGGCACTTCGTCCGCATCGCCGGATTCGTCCTCCTCGTCTTCGGGTTCGACCAGGTCGAGGAACGGATTGGTGAGGAGTTCTTGCTTGAGATGCTGCTGGAGGTCGAGCAAGGGCATGTAGAGCAAATCCATCGCCTGGTACAGGCGCGGATTGACCTTCAGCTCCTGTCGGAGCCCGGTGCTCTGTTGGAGACCTGGCCTCATGACGTCACGACCTCGTCGTCAGCTTCAGCGAAGCGAGCGCGGAGACGCGCAGTGAGCGTCGGCCCCAAGTAGATCTCGGCAACTGTATCGTCGAACACCAGTTCACGAACAGTGCCAGACACTTTCACTTGCCCATCGAACATGATGTAAGCGCGGTCCACAATATCCAGCGTTTGCTCGACATTGTGGTCACTGATGAGGACGCCGATACCCCGGTGGCGCAGTCCTGCCACGATGGTCTGGATGTCGTGGACGGCGATCGGGTCCACGCCGGCGAACGGCTCATCGAGCATCATGAACTTTGGCTGGGTCACCAAGGCGCGCGTGATCTCCAGTCGACGCCGTTCGCCACCCGAAAGCTGGAAGGCTCGGCTGTTGCGTAGGTGCTTGATACTGAGTTCATCCAGCAGCATTTCGAGGCGTTCCTTCCGCTCGGCCGTCGACAGCGGGAGCGTTTCAAGAATCGCCAGGATGTTCTGCTCGACCGTCAGCTTGCGGAAGATGGACGGCTCCTGCGAGAGGTAGCCGATACCGTGGCGTGCACGTTGATACATCGGCATGCCGGTAATGTCCCGTCCGTCGAGCTTGATGCGGCCCGACTGCGGCTCGATGAGGCCGACGAGCATGTAGAACGTGGTCGTCTTGCCCGCGCCGTTCGGCCCGAGCAATCCAACGATCTCGCCTTGGGCCACGTTCAGCGCGACATCGTTCACGACGCGACGGCCGCGGTAGGCCTTCACCAGACCCTCGGCGCTCAGCACCGAGTCGCCGCTGATCGGCAGACTGGCGGTCGGCGTGGGCGTGCGTCCGATACGAGGGGACTCGCCGGTCGCCGTGAGTTGACGCGCCACATCGGCGCGATGCGCGCGAAGCGTCGTCCAGAGTGCCGGGGAGAGTTGCACCGTGGCCTCCGGCAAGGACAGGCCATGCTCTGGAATCTCGACCACCCCACCAGCCGCAAGTCGAGGCAAGATCGCCACCGCCAGATGCGCGCGGACTTCGTCCATCGGGAGCTGCGTTCCGTCGGTATGCCGTTCGATGTACCGGCCGGCGATCGCATGGAGCGCCGCCGAGCCGTGGGCGTCCGCCGCCTCGATGACCGCGCCAAGAGCCAACGCCATCGCCCGCTCGCCGTCAACGACGCGATCGACCAGCGCGCGAGTCTCCTCGAGCGAATACGGCGTGGGCGAAGCGAAATCGGTCATGTCGGTCGGCGAGAGAGAGTGACGACGGCGGCGGATAACGGAGCGAACAGCGGAGCCGGATGTTCCGGCAGCGGGACAACGGGCGCGAGCGGTGGCTTCTTGGCGGGCGTCTTCTTGGTGATGCTATCGGCAAGACTGTCCGGAGCCGGTTCGAGATACAGTCCCGATGCGGAGGAATCTACTCGAACATCTCGAACGGAGCCCGTGTCGAACTGGACGAAGATGCGTTGCCCGCGCACGTAGTTCAGCGCTGGCGGAGCGGTTGGTCCCTTCGGCGAGGCGATCTGGAAGAGCGAACTGGCGTTTCCGAAGGCACGAATCTCCTTGATGCGTGTCTGCTTGCTCGTGTCCGCTGGCACCTGCGTGGTATCGAAGTAGGCAAAGAGGCTGTCGCCACGGAGCATGTCGCGATCGGTCGACTTGATCTTGAGTGTGTCCGCCACGCCCTTCGCCACCGCCCCGCCGATCGCGCGGACTTCCCTCGGACGCTGGTCGGTGAGTACGACACGGATCGAGTCCGCCTCGACATCCTGCTGCAGCGTCTTCGCTCGCGCGCGGCCTGCTCCGAACGCGTACGCTTCGTCGATCTTCTGCTCCTTGAGCCGCAGATCGATGCGTTCTGCGTTGATCACCAGATCCTTGTTCGTCGCCGTTGCACTATGCAGCGCGAAGACCCGATCGATCTTCTTATCGGTGGTGAACAGGTCGATCGTGTCACCGTTCAGCGTAAACGCCTGGGACGTATCGAGACTGCGAATGCGCGCCGCGCGCACCAGCCGCGCCAGTTGAGTCATCTTGTTGTAGGCCAGCGAATCGGAACGCCCGGTGATCTTTTCGCGGGTAATGATGACATCACCCCAGCCGAGCACGAGCGTGTCGCCAACGTCTTCAAACCGATCGGCGATGACGATCGTGGGTTGCCCTGGCTTGCCGGTACTGTCCTTCTCGATGAGCTGGGCGGTGGGCCGGTTCGGCGCGACTAGTCTTGCAACCGGACGACCGGGCATGACCCGGTAGTATTCGATGTTGGGTCCGCGGAAAGTACTTCCCGTGGCGAGTTGGGTCGCGACGACGCCGCCGTCGGCGAAGAGGCGACCTTCCCGCGTAAAGTAGGTCGCGTGCGCCGCCAGAATCCGCAGCTTATTCGGCTCCTCATACACGACGTTACCGTACATGTTGACGATGCCGGCGGCCTCGTACTGTTCCGCACTGTCGGCACTGATGCGGTTGTTCTCGCCTTGGCAACGCCCGACGAACCCGCCACCAATGAAGGTGTTGGCCGTACTGTCGGGGAGACGCGAATAAAAGAAGCGGGTCTCCGGCGGGCTATCGGCGAAATCCAAGATGCAATTTCGCGTGGTGGCGGACGACGCGGCTTTCTTGGCCGGACGCTTCTTGGGGGCAGCCACACTGTCTTGCCGAGCTTGTTCACGCGAGACGCTATCGCGCCGCGCGGCGCTGTCCTTTCCTGCTACCGTGGCCTGTCCTACGAGGGAGTCTGGACGCACCGAATCGGCACGCAGCGAATCCGCCCGCGGCTTGGAGAGGCGCGCACTCTCGGTCACCGCCGGGGCGGTGACGGGTGCAACCGACGTCGCGCTGCGGCGCGCGCCGCGGCACCCCGCGAAGAACGCCAGCACCGAAACCGTACCGAGCAAAGCGAACGCGCGAAGGCGCGAGCGGCGAGGAGTCACGAGTTACTTGGTGGGAATCTTGACGGGCGCGAGGCCCTTGCAGTTGCGGATACAGCGGAACTTCGTGAGCTGCGGATCCGATTCGAACCCCAAGCCCGTGAAAGTGCGCGACGGCTCGTTCAGCACAAACGCACTATCGGTGAAGATCTGGTTGCGGACCTGATCGTAGACGAGTTGTGGGGACGACAATCGCTTTCCATCATCGCGAACCACAATTACGTCACCGCGCGCGTCGAGACGCGAGAGGCGAGAGTTGTAGGTTCCCGCCTTGGCCGTAAGCACGCCGTCCTTCAGCCCCACCGACGTATAGAAGGTGACGTTCACCCGACGCAACTCCATCCGGGTGCCTTCATCGTAGGTCAAGACGGTGTCCGCCAGCAGCACCCCCTTGGATACCCCCTGATCCGTGAGGAAGATGCGACCGCCAAAAATGATTTGATCGGCCGAATCGGGGATCACCGCTTTGGTGGCCTTCGCTTTGACCTTCGTCTTGCCTTTCGCGCTCGGACAGGCCGCGGCGGTCAAGGTAAGGAACGCGAGCATCGGTATCGCAACGAAGCGCCAGTTCATATCGCGCCCGCGCGCATCAGGTCGTGTAAATGCACGATTCCGACGAGATGGTCCTGCACATTCAGCACCGGCATCGCCATGATGCCATGCGTTTCCATTCGGTGCACAACGGCACTCCCGAGTTCGTGATCGTGCGCCATCCGTGGCGTGGTGGTCATCACCGACGCCACCGGAACGGACAGGACGTCGGCATGGCGCTCCAGCAAACGCGTCAAGTCGCCAGCGGTGACGACCCCCAACACGCGTTCTTGTTCCACGACCACGGCGATTCCTCGTCGTTCGGCAAGCAGGACGATGGCCTCGCGCATGGTCGCGGCGTGGTCGAGCACCGGCAGATTCGCCGACACCATGACGTCACTCACCCGCGTGAGCAACCGTCGACCGAGTGACCCGCCGGGATGAAACCGGGCGAAATCCTCGGCGCGAAAGCCCTTCTCTTCCATCAGCGCCACGGCCAAGGCATCCCCAAGGGCCATCGTCACGGTGGTGCTGGTGGTTGGCGCCAGGTCATGCGGGCACGCCTCCTCCCGCACGCCCAGGTCCAGCGTGACCTCGGCGTGTCGTGACAGGCGCGAGGAACGGTCGGCGGTCATCGCGATCAGGCGGACCCCCAACCGCGACAGGGCGTCGATCAACCCGAGCAGCTCCTGGCTCTCGCCACTCTTCGAAATCAGAATGGCGACGTCATCTGCGCCGACAATGCCAAGGTCGCCGTGCACGCCCTCGACCGGGTGTAAGAACATCGCCGGAGAACCGGTCGATGTGAACGTCGCCGCCATCTTTCGGCCGACGAGTCCGGATTTTCCCACACCGGCGATGATTACCCGCCCACGGCAGGCAGCGAGCAACCGGACCGCGCGCGCAAAGTCATCGCCCAGCGCACGCGCGACATCGGTTAGAGCGGCCGCTTCGAGATTCAACACACGGCGACCGCGCTCGATGATCAGTTCAGTCGTCATGCGTGTGCATCCTCGCGCGGATCCTGAGCCGTGGTCGCCAAAACACTGCGACCGGCCACGTAACGTTCCACGGCGTCGATCCACTCGCCACGAGCACGCAAGAGCGCCTCGGCGAACTCACGCACCGCACCATGTCCGCCGTGCGCGCGTAACTGCAGGTGCGCCACACGCCGTACCTCGGCGACGGCATTGCCAACGGCAACGGGCAGTCCGACGTGACGGAGCACCGACAGATCAGGGAGATCGTCTCCGACAAATGCGACCTCGTCGAGAGTGCAGGCGAAGTCGTCGGCGATGGCCGTGAGCGCGCTGAGCTTGCGCGCTTCCGGATCCTGCACCACGGCGTCGACGCGAAGCTCTCGTGCCCGCTGCGCCACACTCTCCGACACACGGCCCGTGATGATGACCACCTTGAGGCCGCAGTCGCGGAGCAGCTGGATGCCCAGGCCATCCTGAACGTTGTAGCGCTTCAACTCGAACGGCACGTCGGCTCCATCGGTCTTCGCCGAGCCGAGATAGATACCGCCGTCGGTCAGCACTCCGTCCACATCGAGACCGACCACCCGGATACACCGGGCGAGCGTCGGTTCGATGCGCGGCGCATCGTTAACGAGCGGTGGGAGCAGCTCCATGGGGGCCGGCGAAGCAGCCTCCATCACGAACGCACGCGCGCCCAGATGTCGACCACACGCGCCATGAGCTCCCCCATCTGATCAAGCCGAATCATGTTCGGACCATCGCTCGGCGCCTGATCCGGATCTGGATGGGTTTCGATGAATAGCCCCTGCGCACCGGCGGCGATCGCGGCCAGCGTGAGCGGCGCAACGAATTCACGCGCACCGCCACTCGTGCCACCCGCGCCTTGTCCCGGTCGTTGCACGCTGTGTGTTGCGTCGAAAATCACCGGGACCTCGCACGACTCTCGCAGGCGGGCAAAGCTCCGCATGTCCACCACTAGGTCACCATACCCAAAAAACGTACCGCGTTCGGTGACGGCCAGTTCGCCCGCTTGCACGGCGGCGAGAGTCGCACCGGCTTCCACCTTTCGCACGGCCCCGCGCATGCCTTCGGGATGCATCCACTGCCCCTTCTTCACATTCACCGCTTTCCCAGTGGCGCCAGCCGCCAGCAGTAGGTCGGTCTGACGGCACAGGAACGCTGGAATCTGCAACACGTCTACCACCTCGGCGGCGATCGCGCACTGCGACGCTTCGTGCACGTCGGTGAGAATCGGCAGTCCGGTGGCGGCGCGAACGCGTTCAAGTGCGGCCAGTCCAGCATCGATCCCCGGACCGCGCACCCCGTCAACATTCGAGCGATTTGCCTTGTCGAAGCTGGCCTTGAAGATGATGCCGCCTGGGACGTGCTCGGCCAGTCGCGCCAGCGCTTCGGCGACGCGCAGGTTCAGCGTGTCGTCCTCAAGCTGGCAGGGGCCGGCGATGAGAAAGAGTCGATCCGAGGGAAAGCGCGAAGTCGCCATGAGTGCGGTGGCGTCGGTCACTGATTCGCGTGCGCCAGCGATGGCTGCTCGGCCTGCTGCTTCGCGTGGTGGTAGCGCTCCGCCGCCGCCACTAAGCCCGCAAAGAGCGGATGCGGGCGTAATGGACGCGACTGCAGCTCCGGATGGAACTGGCAGCCGATAAAATACGGATGTGACGGAAGTTCGATCATCTCCACGAGCGAGTCGTCGGGAGAGAGACCACTCAGTCGCATCCCGTGCTCGATCAACGTATCACGGTACCGATTGGACACTTCATAGCGATGGCGGTGCCGTTCGCTGACTTCCGGCTGACCATACACTTCGGCGGCTTTCGACCCGCGCTGCAGGCGGCACGGATAGGCGCCGAGGCGCATCGTGCCTCCCATGTCGGTCACGTCACGCTGCGAATTCATCAGCGAGATCACCGCATCGCGGCACTCCGGTGCGAACTCGCTCGAATTACTGCCGTCGAGGCCGAGCACGTTGCGCGCGAATTCGATAATGGCGGCCTGCATGCCAAGGCAGATGCCGAAGAACGGAATGGACAGCTCGCGCGCGGCTCGGATCGCCTGGACCATCCCCTCCACGCCGCGGACGCCGAACCCACCGGGCACGAGCAATCCGTGATAGTTCGACAGAATCTCGCGCGCACGCTCTGGCGACGTGAACAGATCACTCGACGTCCACGCCAGATCCACACCGACATCGTTCGCGATGCCGCCATGAATGAGTGCTTCCTGCACACTCTTGTAGCTGTCGATGTAGTCGGTGTACTTACCGACGACACAGATTTTTACCCGCGTGTGCGGCGTCGTGATGTGCTGCACCATCGTGCGCCATTTCGTAAGATCAGGCGTCGGGGCCGTGAGACGCAGCCGCTCCATGACGCGCTCGGCGAATCCCTGCTGCTCAAACGACAGCGGGATCTCGTAAATCGTCGGGACGTCGGGGCTCTCGATCACGGCACCGAAATCGACGTTGCAGAACAGCGCGATCTTCCGCTTCACATCGTCCTGCAACGGCTTTTCGCTGCGGCAGATCAGGAAGTCCGGCTGGATACCAATCTCCATGAGCTCGCGGACCGAATGCTGTGTGGGTTTGGTCTTCACCTCCCCTGCGGCCGCGATGTACGGCACGAGCGTGAGATGCACGAACAGCGCATTCTCCTTACCGACTTCGCGACGGAACTGACGGATTGCCTCGAGGAACGGCAATGATTCGATGTCGCCAACCGTCCCACCCACTTCCACCAGCACCACGTCGTTGCCCGGCGCGATGCGCTTCACGGCGCCCTTGATCTCGTCGGTGATGTGCGGAATCACCTGCACCGTGGAGCCAAGGTATTCGCCGCGGCGCTCCTTCGTGATCACGTTCGAGTAGATCCGACCCGTCGTGATGTTGTTCGCTTGCGACAGCGGACGGTCGAGGAAGCGCTCGTAATGGCCGAGATCGAGGTCCGTCTCGGCGCCATCATCCGTCACAAACACCTCGCCATGCTGGAATGGCGACATCGTTCCCGGATCGACGTTCAGGTACGGATCGAGCTTCATCATCGTGACGCGAAAGCCGCGTTCCACGAGCAACCGTCCAAGCGACGCGGCCGCGATTCCCTTCCCCAGCGATGACACGACACCGCCGGTCACGAAGATGTACTTCGGGGTCGTCGTCTGGTTCGCGTTCGTGGTCTTGGTGGTCATCAGCAGATTCTCGCGCAGGTGGGACAAGGGAGCGGTCGCGTCAGGTGCGTCACGACTGCGTATTCGAAAGCAACGTGTTCCAGCGCAGGTTCGCGCGTTCGAGATCGTCTTCCGTGTCAATGCCGCCTTCGGCAGCAGGCACGACAGCCACACCGATCGCAAGGCCATGCGCCAGCGGGCGCAACTGTTCAAGGCGTTCCACGAGTTCCAGCGGATGCGGTGCCCAGCCAACCCACCGCTGCAGGGCGTCGCGCGTATACGCGTACACACCGACATGCTGGAGGGCCAGCGCCAGCTGCGCCCCGGCATCCGCCGGATCGCGCAGGAACGGAATCGGTGCTCGTGAAAAATAGAGGGCACGGCCATCATCGCCACGCACGACTTTCACGACGTCTGGGGTGGAGAGTGCACGAACCGGAATGGGGACTGCTGCTGTCCCGATCGGCGCCATGCCGTCGGTGACAATCGCAACCGCGCCAGCCAACGCCTCGCGTGAAACGAAGGGCTCGTCGCCCTGCACATTCAGGATGACGTTGAAGTGGGCAAACTCCGGTCGGGCGGCGACTTCGGCCACCCGATCGGTACCGCTGGGATGGTCGTCACGGGTGAGGACCACCGGGATGCCTCTGGCTTCGCAGGCGGCGAGGACCTCGGGATGGTCGGTCGCGACGACGACGTGGTCGCCGATTCCCAGCGCGAGGACGCGCTGGAACACCCGGACGATCAGCGGTTCTCCGGCGAGGAGGCGCAGCGGTTTGCGGGGAAGGCGGGTCGCGCCGAGGCGCGCCGGGATCACCGCGAGGACTGACATTGTCCGGTTGGATTGGGCGTGGTTGCAGCAAAATTCACGCCAGTTAAGATACGAAGGCCGGCACCTGAAGGCAAACAGGCCGTCGTTTCCCCCTTTCGCTTGCTGCATGCCGACGACCTGGTGGTGGATCGCGTTCAACGCAACGGTGCTCGCCCTGCTGGCGATCGACCTCGGCGTCTTCAATCGGAATGCGCACGCCGTGTCGGTTCGCGAGGCGTTGGGCTCCAGCGCGGTGTGGATTTCCCTGGCGATCGGTTTCGGGCTCTGGATCGGCTCATCCATGGGCCGCCAATCGATGCTGGAGTTTTACGCGGGTTACCTCGTTGAGCAGGCGCTGTCGGTGGACAACCTGTTCGTGTTCATCCTGATCTTCGGCTACTTCCGCATTCCCGCCGAGCTTCAGCACCGCGTGCTGTTCTGGGGCATCATCGGTGCACTCTTCATGCGCGGGGCCATGATCGGGGCGGGCGCAGTACTGATCGCCCAGTTCCACTGGATCATCTATCTGTTCGGCGCGTTCCTGGTGTTCACGGGGGCCAAGATGGCTTTTGGCGGCGACAGCGAGATCGAGCCGGAGTCCAATCCCGTGATCCGTCTGGTCCGACGCTTTCTGCCGATCACGGCGAAGTTCCACGGCGAGCGCTTCTTCGTGCGTGAGGTCATCGACGGCAAAGCCGCGAAGCTCGTGGCCACGCCGTTGTTCGTGGTGCTCGCGCTCGTGGAAACCACGGACGTCGTTTTCGCGGTCGATTCGATTCCGGCCATCTTTGGCGTCACGCGGAATCCGTTCCTCGTGTACACGTCGAATGTGTTCGCCATCCTCGGCTTACGCTCGATGTACTTCGTTCTCGCCGGAGTGATCGGCAAGTTTCATCTGCTGAAGTATGGATTGGCGCTGGTGCTGGCGTTCGTCGGTATGAAGATGCTCGTGTCGGAGATCTGGCCGCTCGGTATTGGTATGTCGCTGGGCGTGGTAGGCGCGTTGCTGCTGGGCAGCGTGTTCTTGTCGCTGGTGATCGCGCCGAAGGAACCGCACGAGCACCCGCCGAGCGGGACTGACGCCGGCGACGCGACCTAGACCGATTCCGCGCGGAAGGCACGCGACATCGCCAGGAAGTTCACCAGCAGATCGCGGCCATGCTCGGTGAGGATTGACTCGGGATGAAACTGGACCCCCCACACGGGATGCGTCCGATGCTGCAGGGCATGGATTTCCGTCGTGTCATCGACTGCTACGGCCGTCACCTGCAACTCGGCTGGCAAGGTGGCCCGCTCGACGATGAGTGAATGGTACCGCATCACGCCGAAGGGTGACGGGATCCCGGCGAACAGCCCGGTTCCGTCGTGCACGAGTTGCGACATCTTGCCGTGCATGACTCGGCTCGCCCGCGTGACCACACCGCCGTACGCCTCGCCGATGGCCTGATGTCCCAGGCACACACCGAGCAACGGAATCTCCCCACCATAACGGCGGATCACGTCCACGGAGATGCCAGCCTCGCGCGGCGAGCACGGCCCTGGTGACACGACGATCGCATCGGGTGCCATGTCGCCGACTTGCTCGACGGTGAGGGCGTCGTTCCGATGCACCTCGATCGTTTCACCCAGCTCACCGAGGTACTGGACGAGGTTGTACGTGAACGAATCGTAGTTGTCGATGACGAGCAGCATGGACGTCGAGGTCAGGGACGCGGGTGGAACTGGCGGTGTACACTTCGAAGATACTCGCGATCCACGTGCGTGTAGATCTGGGTCGTGGCGATATCGGCGTGGCCGAGCATCTCCTGCACCGCGCGGAGGTCGGCGCCTCCTTCCAACAGATGCGTCGCGAATGAGTGGCGAAGCGTATGCGGCGAGACGGGCTTCTCGATACCGGCCATCGTGACGTATTTGCGCAGGATTTTCCAGGCGCCCATCCGCGTGAGCGGCTTCCCCTGCCCATTGAGAAACAGGACGCCTCGCCCTTCCCCCCGCTCAAGCATGGGGCGGAGCTCGCGAATGTACACCGCGACCGCACCGATCGCTGACCGGCCGATGGGAACGAGTCGTTCCTTGTTGCCCTTTCCGAGCACCCGCACCAAGCCCTCTTCAAGGAGCACGTCCTTGAGCGCGAGTCCAATCCACTCGGAGACGCGCAAACCGGCGCCGTAGGCCACCTCGAGCATGGCGCGGTCACGAAACGCGAGACGCTCATCGAGACCGGGCGCAGCGAGCAGCTTCAGCACATCCTCAACGCTGAGCACCTCCGGTAACGTGCGAAACCGCGCTGGCGCGTCGAGTCGCTCAGTGGGGTCGTGGGTGACCAGCCCTTCGGCCAGCATGATGCGGAACCAGGTGCGCAACGCTGAGATGTTTCGGCGGATCGAGGTCCCGGCGAGCCCGAGATCCTTCAGGTGATACACGAATTCACGCAGCGCCCCCGGCGTGATGTCGGTGGCTATGGTGATCCCCTGCCCCCGCATGTACGCGGCGCAGCGCAGAACATCACGACGGTAGGCCTCAATCGTGCGTGGCGATGCTCCTTCCTCGAGCGCCAGCGCGTCTTCGAAGGCGAGGAGGTGGAATCCGTGACGCAGGGCCTGCTCTTCCGGAGCGGGGGACGGGAGCGCCGTGGTCACCGACGACGCGTCCGCACCCGCCACCACATGACGCTCACGGCGACGACAACAACGGCCGCGGCGCCCAGACCGAGGGCTCTTTGCTGTCCAGCTATCCGGACCAGCAGCGCGTCTGCGTTTGCGCCGGCTCGAAAGGCCAAGACGCATACGAGACCGTACCACGCCCCGGAGGCCAACGCCATCGCGATCAAGGCACGAAACGCGCCGAGGTCCATGGCGCCAGCGAGGGGTGGCACCACGGCCCGCACGCCAGGTAGAAAGCGGCTCACGATTATGGCGAACAAACCTTGCGTCTTGAAGCGCGCGGTCACGCGGTCGGTCGCACCGGCTGGGAAGAGCGCCGGGAGCCGTTGCCGCAGCCATGGCAGGCCGTATCGATGTCCGAGTCCATACATCACCATCGCCCCGCCGACGTTGCCCAGCATGGTTGCCGTCCAGACGCCGAGCGCCGTCCCGCTTCCACGCGCGGCAACGAAGGCCCCGAGGGCAATGACGGTGTCCGCCGGCAACGGTGGAAAGATGTTCTCGGCGAAGGCCGCGAGTACGAGCGCGCCGTACAGTAGCGGCTCCGGCAGCGACGAGAGCCACGCCAGAATGCCGGTCATGCAGTTGTCCACGACAAGGGCGATGCCGCAGAAAACGCGGCCGTGGTGCCGCGGATCAGCGGCGCGGAAGGACGGTCGCGGTGACCATGACCGCTAGCCCCTCCTCCCGGCCAATCCAACCCATCGACTCGTTCGTCTTCCCCTTCACGAACACGTCGATGTCCGTCACCTCCAGCAGCTCCGCGAGCCGCGCGCGGATCGCGGAGCGATGCGGACCGATCTTTGGGCGTTGCGTCACGACGGTGATGTCGACATTCCCGACGCGCCAGCCGGCGTCGTGAAGCCGCGCGACGGCCGCGGACAACATCACCGTTGAATCCTTGCCTTTGTTGGCGGCATCGGTGTCGGGGAACATCTCCCCGATGTCACCCAGCGCTGCCGCGCCGAGCAGCGCGTCCGTGACGGCATGGCAGATAGCGTCACCATCGGAGTGACCGGCGCAATGCATGTCGGCCGGGATATCGATACCGCCCAATCGCATCGGCCCGCCGATGTCGAACCGGTGCGAGTCGTAGCCGATGCCGACGCGCAGCGGCAGCGTCGTGCTCACGCCGCCACCGTGGCATGCGCCTGCGGGCCACCGCTGATGAGCGAGTAATCCTGACGGCGGCGCGCCGGCGTGAATCCGGCGTCGTGGATCAGTCGGTCGAG
>Ga0114970_10000486_pt1 | contig 29859 bp, 25 predicted proteins | sample M_140205_XF_Meta_FD_87030 | JGI IMG/M metagenome (GOLD analysis project Ga0114970, IMG submission 87030) | Freshwater microbial communities from Lake Montjoie, Canada to study carbon cycling - M_140205_XF_MetaG | ecosystem: Environmental > Aquatic > Freshwater > Lake | place: Lake Montjoie...
CCGAAACATCCAACAATTGAATTGAGGTTTCTCTGACTGGCAACTTTTGCTTGCCAACGTAGTCCAAGCCGAAGGTGGAATTATCAATGACGGCGATTTTCACCCGATCGTAAGTGATGCGACCGGTAAGGGTAACTGAAGGGGAACTCGGACCGACGGGATTAGGAGAGGTGCAACTGATCAAAAAGAGCAGCAGAAGGGCAGGAAGATACATGAGGGTAGATCGCATTTACTTTGAACCACCTTTTACCTGACTATAATGGTCTACTTTTTTTTTGCAAGGATTGTTTTGGAAGAGCGCAGGCGAAGGATTTCTAGGATCCTGATGACTACGACCATACTGCCAACCCAGCGCTCTGTAAACTTAGCGTTTCTTCGGGGGCTTTCGCTCGGCTGCGTCTTTGTGAATAATCAGCGGGATTGCAGCATCTTGGGAGGTTGGCAGTGCGAACGCTCGAAATACTGATACCAATAATCTTGGCAGGCTACTTGGGCTGGCCCAAACCCCGGCCGCTCTTGGTCATGCTTTTACCGTTGGCAACTTTGTTGGTGGTCGCCGTCCATCTTCTTTTGGAGGGCTACCGCTGGGAGATGGTGCCGCTGTACCTGCTGACGTTGTCCCTCAGTGTTACGGCGGTGTTAGGGTTGCTCCGGAAAACGGAGCAGAAGCCGGGGTTCCCGTTTGTGCTTCTCGGGCTCGTGGTCGTGTTCACAGCCGTTCCCGTCCTGGTTCCCGTGCCCGCTGTTGCCAAGCCTGCTGGCCCTTTCGCGGTGGGCACGCGCAGTTTTGAGCTGATTGATCCTTCGCGTAAGGAAATCTGGTCGGGGAAAGACGAGAACCGCCGCCTCTTGGTGAAGCTTTGGTACCCCGCACTACCAGCTGTGGGCGACAAGCTTGCTCCTTGGATGGACAACGCCCTTATCTACGCTCCGGCCCTCGCCGAGTATATGGGTCTGCCTTCGTTCTCACTCGACCACTTGGCTCTAGCCTCGACTCCTGCCTTCTCAGAGGCAAAACTGGCTCCCCAATCGGGTGGCTATCCTCTGGTTCTTTTCTCTCACGGTTGGAAAGGTTTTGACTCCCAAAACACCGGCGAGGCCCTTGAGTTGGCCAGCCGAGGCTATGTGGTGGCGGCCCTTCAGCATACCTACGGTGCGATTGTGACGGTGTTTCCCGACGGCTCGGTGGCCAAAAACAACCCGGAAGCTCTCCCCGATGGTGCTCCCAGCGATGTTTACGAGGCCTCAGCCCACCGCTTGGTGGCGCAATGGACCGGCGACCTACACTTTGCCCTGGATTTCCTCGAAGCGCAAAGCGCGGCCTCGACAGGTCCACTTTCCGGGGCGGTGGATGCCACCCGAGTGGGCGTCTACGGACATTCTACCGGCGCAGGCGCGGCCATCCAATTTGCGGTCAGCGACGATCGGGTCAAAGCGGTTCTGGGAATGGATCCTTTTATGAGGCCGGTAGCTCCTGAGGTGATCGTTTCAGGCCTCACCAAACCCTCATTTTTTCTTTTCAGCCAAAAATGGACCGACGATACCGCCAGCCGGAACAACCAGTTGTTCGCCTCCTTCTTGGTGAACACCACGGGCACCCTGGGAATCAATTCCATCACGGGTACCGCTCACCTGGATTTCTGCGACCTGCCACTGCTTTCGCCTTTGGCGCCCCTGATCGGGCTCAAGGGGCCTATTTCAGGGTCCCGAGTCACCGAAATCCTGAACAGCTACCTCGTTGCGTTCTTCGACCAAACCCTACAGAACAAGCCTTCACAGTTGTTTGCCGGCCAGAGGCCCTTTGCCGAGGTAGTTGCCAGGAAGTGAGTCCACGCGGGGAAACTAAACCGCTGGATGGAGGCCGGCGGCGGTGAGGCGCTCCTTGGCCAAGGCGTACACTCCTGCGGCCAGAGGTCCTTTTGCCGCCATAGCAAGGTTCTCGTGCAGGTGCTCGGGGTAGAGAGTGCCCACGATGGTTGTGTGTACGTGGGGGTGGGACAGCGTATAGCGCAGAAGGAAAGCAGTTCGGCTTTCGCCGACCTCGCGCAGTTCATCAAGGCCTGCCGCCTCAAAGCTCTTCCAGCGGTCGGCACTGCCCAAACCTACTCCAATTTCACCACGGGCCACGCCACCACGGATGATGGTGCCAATGCCCGCTTCGGCACTGCGGGTGATCCAGTCCTCGTGGTCGCGTTCCAGGGCAGAGTAAGGTATCTGAAACGAGTCAAAAACACCCCACTTCAGATAGTCAGGCAGGTGCGGCAACGTAGTGGAGATGCTCACAAAACGCACTTTACCCTGCGCTTGCATTTCTTTGAGCACGTCAACGAGGTTGTTCTTTTCGGTTTCTTCCACCGGCGGGTTGTGAAGCTGCATAATATCGACGTAATCGGTCTTCATGCGGGTCAGGCTTTCATTCAGGCCGCGAAAAAGATTCTCTCGCGTCCAAACGTGGGGGGTGTCGTCGGTGGTCTCGTCGCGGCGCACCACGGTGCATCCGCACTTGGTGGCCAAGATGTATTCTTTGCGGCGATGAGCAAGGTACTTGCCAATATACTCCTCGCTGCGACCATAGTCGTTAGCGGTGTCGATCAGGTTAATGCCGGCATCGAGTACCGCATTGAGGATGGTCTTGGCCTGGTCGTCGGTAACCGGGCGGCCACCCCAGATGCGGGAGCCGCGAACCTCCATCGCGCCAAAACTCAGGCGGGTCACTTCAAGATTTGTGCGGCCCAAGACGGCCGTAGCCAAAGGTGTTGCCATTGCGTGCCTCCAAGAAAAAAGCTCGTGTCATACTACAGTTGCCCTTTCATTCTGCCTAGGCGATGAGTAGCTTTAGCCACAAGGGCCAAGACTAACCACCTTGTCTTGACACGTGCGGTTCGCCGGGCATAAAAAAAAGGATAGGCAGCTCGACCAACGGCTGACGAAGGACTTCCCATGGTACGTTATGGAATTTTGTCGACGGCGAAAATCGGCCGTGATCACGTCGTTCCTGCTCTTCAGGCAGCGGAAAACTGCCATGTTACGGCGGTAGCCAGCCGCGACCTCGCCAAGGCTAAGGCTATGGCCGATCGCTTTGGTCTGCCGCATGCCTTTGGGAGCTACGAAGAACTTCTAGCCAGCCCGGAGATCGACGCCGTGTACATTCCGCTGCCCACGTCCCAGCATGTAGAATGGACGCTAAAGGCCGCACAGGCCGGCAAACATGTGTTGTGCGAAAAACCTATGTTGCTCAAAGCCTCGGAAATCGCACTTATCCGCGAGGCTGCCGCCAAGCACCATGTGATTATCAGCGAAGCTTACATGGTCACTTACTCCCCGGTATGGCTCAAAGTGAGGGAACTGCTTGCCGCGGGAGCGATTGGTAGTCTACGCCATGTTCAGGGAGTGTTCACCTACAAAAACCATGATCCGCACAACATGCGCAACATCAAAAGCCTAGGCGGTGGAGGACTTCCCGACATCGGGGTTTATCCTACCACCACCACGCGTTTTGCCACCGGCAAAGAACCCAAACGAGTACAAGCTAACACACAGTGGGACCCTACGTTCGGTACCGACATCTACTCCAGCGTCCGTGCTGACTTCGGCGATTTTGAGCTCAGCTTCTACATCTCGACGCAGTTGGCGGCCCGACAACTCATGGTGTTTCATGGGACCGAGGGAACCATCGAGGTGAAGTCACCCTTCAATGGCAATGGGTGGGGTGAAGAGCTTCTGGAGTTTACCAATGCAGATCATTCCCGTTCGGAAATGCATCGCTTCCCGACCAGCCACCAGTACAGACGTCAAGTGGAAGCTTTCTCGAAGGCTGTGAAGGGTGAACCGGTCGAAATCGTGTCTCTGGAGAGTTCCTGGAATACACAAAAGGTGATCGATGCTATCTATCGAGCAAGCACTAAGGACGGGTGGGAGCCACTTTAATCTTCAGGGAGGTGTTGCCACAGCCGTGTTTTTCAGGTGACAATGACATAATGATCTCTTACAGGGTCCTCTTCATCACATCGACTTCTTTTAACAGGGGAGATCTGCATTTTGGCCTCTAGCCCAAAAGGACCCGACCTGTTCACCCGGCTAGGTCGAACAGTGGTGGAGATTGTTGACGGCGTCTTTTACGGGGCCGGTTACTTCTGGCAGGTGCTGGTAGGATTTCCTGATTTCTTCCGCAAACGGGCCGACAGCTTTCGGGTTCTCGTGATGCAACTCTTGTTCACGGGCGTCGAGGCCCTGATGATCATCAGCATTCTGGCGCTGGCGCTGGGAGCCATTATCATCGTTCAGGGTTCTACCCTGCTTCGCTCTTTCGGCCAAAACCAGCTGATGTATTCCATTTTGGTGGTGGTGATAACCCGTGAGCTCGGTCCGGTGCTCACGGCCTTTGTCATAATTTCCCGCTCGGGAACCGCTATCGCCACAGAACTGGCCACAATGGTGATCAGCAACGAGGTCCAGGCCTACATTGCCTTCGGGGTGAATCCGATCACCTACCTAGTGGTGCCCCGGGTTATTGGGGTTGTGGTGGCAACCTTTGTGCTTTCGATCTACTTCAGTCTCTTTGGCCTGCTTGGTTCTTGGCTACCGGCCAGTCTGGTGACGCCCTTATCGTTTAGTGACTACATTGAGGGCCTGCTAGGAGCGCTCAAGGCCCAGGATCTTCTGATCAGCCTCATCAAGGCCTTTGTGTTCGGGGCCATCGTGGCCGTGATTTCGACTTTTCAGGGGTTTTCGGTTAACCGATCCACAACCGAGATCCCCACGGCAGGTATACGCGCGGTAGGCGCAAGCGTCGTCTGGGTTATCGTCAGCGACGCCATCATTACAGTGTTGTCGTACCTCAAATGATCCCACTTTTTGAACTTGAAGACGCGGGTGCAGGAAGCCCAGGTTCGGTGCTTCTCCACCCAACCACGCTAAAAATAGCAGAGGGAGAGACGACTGTTTTTCTAGGACCCTCTGGCTCCGGCAAATCGACCCTTCTTAAACTGCTGGCCGGGCTGATTTCCCCAACGCAAGGTGAAGTCCGCTACCGTGGTAAAGACCTCGCTACCATGAACTCGCGCGAACTGTCGGCGTTCAGGCTCGCGACGGCTTTTGTTTTCCAGAACTCTGCACTTTGGCAGAACTTGACGCTCAGGCAAAACCTCGCCCTGCCGCTCAACTGGAACTTTCCAAAAATGGAGCATGCTGAAGTAGAGCGGCGTATCCAGTTTGCCCTCGATCAGGTCGGCTACCATGAGGCCCTGACGACCCGCCCGGGGGAACAGTCGATTGGGGAACAAATGGCTCTTGGTGTTGCCCGAGCCATTGCCCTCGACCCACCCATCTATTTTTTGGACTCGCCGCTTTCCGAACTCGACAGTGCCACCGCCCACAAGGTTGTTTCGGCTATTTTGAACCTCAAGAAAAAAGGACGAACCTTGCTCTTGGTCACAAGTGCGTTAGACTTCGCGTTGCAGGTCGCCGACAACCTGTGTCTTTTCAATTTCGGCCGGGTGGAGTTCGTGGGCACAACCTCCGAAGCGGTGGCTCAATGGCCCGACTTCCTTGACGAAATCAACGAAAGCCAACGCAGCTTGCTCGCAGCTCGCGGTATGGTTGCCTCAGGAGGCAGAGAATGAAGTTCAGAATCCGACACGCGGACAAGATCGTAGGGGCCTTTGTGTTTGTGGCCTTGCTTTGCGTGTTTGTGCTCATCTTCATGCTCGGTGTGAACCAGCGGTGGTTTCAGCGTACCTACGCCTACAAATCCCATTTCTTGACGGCCAACAACGTTTCGGTTGGCACGGCCATTTCGATGAAGGGCTTCGAGGTCGGACGAATTGCCAAGGTGGTTCTCAACGACAAAAACGCCGTCGACGTCGACATTTACATTTACGAAGGTTACCAAAAACGAATTACCGTGAACACGCTTCTGGATGTGGTCACTTCGCCGATTGGACTAGGTTCGAGCCTGGTTCTCTACCGTGGCCTATCCAACGAACGCCTCAAAGAAGGCTCAGACATCCTTTCGACCGACTATCCGGCGGGCAAAATGTTGATGACCTCGGGTTTCGTCGACATGCCACCGCGGGACGACACCGTTACCACTTTGATAGGCAAGGTGAACGACATCCTCGACACCAGCAACGACAACTTGAAGGTGCTCCTCGATACATGGAACGGCGTCAATGTTCATGGACCTACGGGCTCCCTCGGTGCCAATCTGGGCGCCCTTCAGAACGCCCTCGACATGTCGCAGGTTACTTTGGGCAGCTTGAACCACGTGATGGCTGGTGTCGATACCGAGGGTACAAAAGCGCTGAAATCGGCAGGCACCGAACTCCCAAAATCGCTGGAACAGATCAATACCTTGCTGGCTTCGGTAAACACCATAACGAAGGACATCGAGGGGACAACAAGCCTGCTTCGTGACCCCACGGGCCTTGCCGTCAAACTCATTGATCCCAAGGGCAGCATCGCTACCCTGCTAGACGACAAAAATCAGCTGTGGGCCAGACTGAACAAGGTGCTCGACGACGTGCAGATTATGACCGACGACCTGAAGCGGACCACCTCGGGGGTGGCGGACGAGGTGCCAAAGATCTCCGGGCTCTTGCTGGAAACAAGGCAAACCATGGCCAAAGCTCAGGATGTTCTCGAGGGCTTGCGCAATAACCCCCTGCTTAGCGGCGGGGTCACCTCGAAGCCAGAACCCCAAGCGGCCTACCAAAGCGTCCGGCAAGGAGACTTTTGATGGCCCACTTAACGTATCGGGTTCTTGCGCAGTCTAGCGCCCTCGCCGGGATCCTGTTGCTCGGCTCTTGTTCTTCGCTTCCCGCGTCCAAGGCCGCTGTGGTGGCCGAGGTGATGGTAACTCGAACCCAGGCCTCCGATTCGCTGAAAAGCGCCGATGAGGCGCTTCGCAAAAGGCAGTTGAGCCAGGCCGAGAACTTCTACCGTTTGGCGCTCTTGTCGTATGAGGCGGTAGACGATTTGGCAGGCCAATGTACGGTGCTCGACTCCTTGGGGTTTCTGTATCTATCGGCAAACAAATTAGACGCGGCTGGGGCCTACTGGGATCAGGAGGCTGCTTTGGCGGCGTTGGTCGCCGACGCGAAGCTCACGGCGCGCGCCCTTGCCAATCAAGGTCGCTATGCCCAAGCTACCGGTAAACTTACCGAAGCTGTGGCCTTCTTCGACCGGGCCCTCGTGGGACGGGCATCCCTTGATGGAGCTGTGGTGGCGGTGATTCTGCAGGCCAAGGCTCAGGCTCTCAGGGCTCAGGAAAAAATGAGCGAAGCTCTCACTCTGCTCGACGAGGCCGCTGCGCTCAACGAGAAAGCCGGCGCTTGGCAGGAACAGGCCTCAAACCTATTTTTGGCCGCCAGCCTGCAGAGCAAGAGTGGCCAGACGGCCGACGCCTTGCTACGACTGACAAAGGCTCTTACCCTAGACAAGCGAAGTGAAAACACCGACGGCATCGCTGCCGACCTGCTTGCCATGGCTACCATACATTCGCGGGGCACCGCCGAAGAAAAATCCTTGGCCTTGGCCGAGGCTGAGCGGAGTTATCGAACGGCATTGGCTGGCGGGCTGGTCCCTGCGGTGGGAAAAGCGCTGAAGTTACTGGTAGAAATCAGTGCCGCGGTGGGCGACACAGCGCGTCTGAAACGCTTTCAGGATCTGCTGAACAAACTCTAGCATGTAGACGCCTGTCATATAGACAAATGTAGTATACAGGTGCATCATCAATGCAATTGAATCGGCGATACTCACAGCAAGGAGAAACCTCATGGTTCCTAGGCTGGTATCGAGTGTTCGAAAATTTCCCTTGCTTGCGGTTGTTCTGGCAGGTGTTCTGTTTGTCATTTTTTCGGGAAGCGCGGTGACGGCCTTTCCCGAGCATCCACAGGTGTTTGACCCGAGTTCTCGGCTCGTAGAGCTCAACAACGAGGTACATCAACGCATAGTTCTGACAGCCTCGCATCCTTTATCCGTGGCGGCTCAATCGCCAGCGGTCACCCTGAAGCAGGGTCGGGGTGCTTCCCTTGATCTAGTGCTGCTCCTGATGGCCGTCGCAAAGCGAGAACTCGGGGTTGAACCCCGATTGGCTCTGGTGCGCATGGGTGCTGGAGGTCAGCGCTATGCCATGGAATGGGGCGGACTTTACTTTGATCCTACTTTGGCCACGTGTTTTTCGCGCAGCGAAGTCGACCATGTCATCCGGTTGGTGAGCTACAGTTCCGCCTTCGAGTTGCCACGGCGCTGAAAACACTCTCCTGGTCGCCGGGCTTGGAACGTGTGGTTTGGCAGCCCTATTTTACAAGCCCCTCGGTCCGGCTACAATAACCTCATGGATGAAATCAAGCACCGCGAACAAGTCGATCTGATCCGGGAAGTTTTTTACTATCAGAGCCGCTTCGACGGAAAAACCATCGTACTCAAGATCGACGAACCAATTCTTCAAGAACCGCACTTTCCGCAGTTCATGAAAGACCTGGCTATGTTGCGGGCAACCGGTATTGAGATCATTCTCGTTCCCGGCGCCAAGCAGTGGATCGATGCGGTACTCAAGGAATACGACATCACCACAGTTTACCACGAGGGACTGCGGGTGGCCTCGGCGGAAGCGATTCCGTTTATTCGTATGGCCGCCTTTGATGTCGCCAACCGTCTTATGACGCTCCTCACCGCTTTTCAGGCTAACGCTGTGATTGGCAACTTCATCCGAGCCAGAGGTTTGGGGGTCTTGGACGGGCAAGATTTCGAACACACGGGCAAAGTGGAAAAGATTCTGGTGGAACCGCTGCAGAAAGTGCTCGACCAGGGGATGATTCCGATTTTTCCATGCATAGGTTGGAACGCGGCGGGCAAGCCCTACAACCTCTCGAGCGACGAGATTGCTCTTGCCGTTGCCGAGGCGCTCCAAGCTGAAAAACTTTTCTTCGTCAATTCAAGCGATGGCTTTATGGACTCCAGGTTCCGGCTTCCCGACGGGCTGGTGAAAAACTCAGACGGAAGGGTGGCTCGGCTGAGTTTGGAGGAAGCTGAACAGGTGCTCAAACTCAACGCTGGGAACACCGATGACGATTTGAAGTACCTTGAGCTGGCGCTCGCCGCCTGCCGCAAGGGTACCGAGCGGGCTCACGTAGTCGACGGTCGGCTAGAGGGTGCCATTTTGCGTGAGATTTTCAGCAACTTAGGCGTAGGAACCATGGTGTATGGCAGCGAGTTTGAGTCTATTCGTCCCATGCGTGCCACCGACATTCCGGAAGTGCTTCGCCTGATGCAACCCCTGATGGAAGAAGGAATCCTCTTGCAGCGATCGCAAGACGATTTGCTCGGTCTGCTCGCAGATTTTGTGGTGTATGAAATCGATGGGGTGGTGCACGCTTGTGGAGCCTTGCACGCGTTTCCAGGAAAAACTGACAATGAAGCCAGCCAGGGTGAAGTTGCCGCTATTGCCACCAACCCCACCTACTCCCACCTGAGCATGGGGCGAAAAATTCTTTCGTTTCTTACCGACAAGGCGCGGAGAGCCGGCTATGGCCGAGTGTTTGCACTGACGACGCGCACTCTTGATTGGTTTGAGCAACTTGGTTTTACCGAAGCGGTTTTGGAGTCGCTACCCGAGAAGAAGCAGAAAACCTATAACCATGCGCGCAAGAGCCGGATTTTTGCACTCGACTTGAAAGCGGGAAACATCAAGAGCTGACCGCCAAGGCAACACGGTGCCGGCCACCTGCTTTGGCTTGATACAGGGCCTGATCAGCCAGTTGAACCAGTGCCTGAGGCAGGGAGTCAGGGTGGGGCTGAAGGGACGCTACCCCGAGGCTGATAGTGATATGGGGTGCCACGGAAGATTTTTCGTGGGGAATTCTCAAGACATCGATGGCCTCGAGCAGCCTCTGGGCAACCACCTCGGCGCCATCAAGCTCGGTATCGTGGAGCATGACTACAAACTCCTCGCCGCCATAGCGTGCACAGAAGTCCGTGGTACGGTGCAGGCTATCCGAGAGCACTTTTGCCACACGGCGTAGGCACGCATCCCCCATCAAATGCCCGTAATTGTCGTTGTAGCGCTTGAAATAGTCGATGTCGAGCATAATAAGGGCTACTTTGTGCTTCTGACGTTGTGCGATGGCCCATTCGTTGGACAACCAGGCATCGAGGGCCCTGCGGTTGGGGATGGACGTCAGCGAATCCAAGCGCGACAACTGATCGAGTTGTTGGTTGGCCTCCAAGAGGAGGGACCGAACATTCTCGAGTTCCAAAACCTTCTGCTTCCATCGGCGGTCGTACAGCATTCGGCCCGCGAACAGGATCATGACTATTGCCGCCACGACATAGAGCATCCACGCGTACCACTGTTGCCACGGCGCAGCCTCGACCTTGATGCTGAGATTTCCCCAACCGCTAATCCATTCGCCATTGCCCGGGCTCCCTTGCAGGCGGAATTGGTAACTACCGGGGTCAAGTCCGGTGTACCGGACTTCATGGCTCGTCCCGGCGTCGACCCAGTCCTTGTCAAATCCTTCCAACTGGTAGCGGAAAAGATGATGTTCTGGTCGCGCAAACTCCAGTAGCGCGAAACCCAGCGTCACCGAGTTTTCGTTCCAGGCCAGTTCCAAGGGATTTTTCAGGGGTCGATCCTGATTCACGACGGTCAAGCTGGTAAACGCAAGCTGTGATGGCGGAAGCGACTTTTTGAGAGATTCGGGGTCGAACACCGTGACGAAGTTCGCGCCTCCGAACGCGAGGCGGCCTTCAAGCCGCAAGGCACCGGCCACGAACTCGGCGCTAGGCAGCCCTTCGGTGGTATCAAAGCGCACGAAAGTCGAGGAAGGCAACAAACGGAAAAGTCCATCGGAGGTCGCTACCCAGAGGTTGCCCGATAAGTCTTCCTGAAGGCCCAGCACACACAGGTTATCGAGGCCTTCGGCTCGCCCTAGGGTGGTAAAGGTGGAGGTTGTCTCATCATACCGTGAAAGGCCGCCGTCGGTGGCAAACCAAAGTTGGCCCTGGCTGTCTTCCAACATCGACAGCACCGAGTCGCCACCGAGCGAGCGCCGGTCCGCCAAGTTATGCCTCCAAATCAGGGGATCTCCGGAAGCTTGAACCCGGGCCAAACCCGTTTCGGTACCCACCCAAAGGCGGCCGCGTCGATCGGAAAAACTGAAGTTGATGGGGGTTCTTGGTAGGTAAGTGGTCTGCGGCCCAGAAGTTCCTGGAGGCGACCGATGGAGAAGGCCTTGTTGTGTCGTTCCAATCCAGAAACTTCCATCAGCATCGATCAAGAGGCTGGTGAGGCTATTTGAAGGCAGACCTTCGGCCACACCCCAGCGCTGAACTGTACCCTTGGCTGTATCCACCCTTACCAAGCCGTTGTCGGTAGCCCACCAGAGAGAGCCTTGCGCATCCTCTGCCAAAGCGTGCACCGTATCATTGCTTAGGGAGGGTTCAACGCCAACTTGCTCGTGAAAAAGCGAGGCACCCCGCCCCGCGAGGCCCACCCAAAGCCGCGAACGAGAATCCCGATACATCGCGGTGACTTTACCCCTTACTTCGGTGGCGGGAAGTACAACCCTGCTTGGACTCAAGAAGCTGACACCCTTAGCAGTGGGCACCCAAAGAATTCCTGTTCGATCGGTCATCACACCATTAACCCGGTCATGGGCCAGACTGTCATGCCGGGCTTTGTCATGCTTTTCTTCACGGAAGGTACCGGTAACGCGGTCAAAGATGACCAGACCACTCCCGTCTGTGGCCACGAAAAGCACCCGTTTGGCGCCGGCGTCCAGATGCGTGATCTGGTTATCGGGAAGCTTGGTGAGTTGGGCTGTTCCAGTTTGAAGGTCAAAGCGGGTCAATCCCTGCCCCCAGATGCCCAACCAGAGAACTTCGCCTTCATTGTCTACCAGAACCGACCTCAATTCACCTTGCGGGAGAGGCTTTCCCGGAAAAAGCAGGTCAAAGGTGAGCACGCTGGTCTGATCATCCGACAAACGTTCCAACCCTAAGGCTGTTCCCAGCCACAGATGACCCCGCCTGTCTTCGGCCATCGAAAAGACACGGGAGTCGTTGCCTAATCGGCGGAGAGTCGAACTCGCCTCCTCCAGAAGGTTTAGTCCGCCTAGGGTAGCGACCCATAAGTGCTGGTGTGAGTCGCGCAGCACCGAAGTGACCGCATCGCACGGAAAATGCTGAAACTCCCCCGTGGCCGTATCGAACTTGTCGAGACCAGCGTTGGTTCCAAGCCAGAGAAGGCCCCCGTCAACGGTCAGACTCCGTATCGAGTTGCTCGAGAGGCTATTCGCAGAAAAGGGATCCTTTTGCCAGACTTTTGTCTTGTAACCGTCCCATCGGGCCAATCCATTACCGGTTGCCAACCACAGAAATCCTTCGTCGTCCTGGGCAACAGCAGAAACCACGGGGCTTGGTAACCCCTGTGGAGTTCCAAACGTCTCCCAGGCCGGCAGGCAGGGGACCAAGAGTCCAAGCAGAAGAACACCGAGCGGGCGCCAGAAAACCATGGCGATAACTCTAGAGTAAAAGGGTCAGATTAGATAGGCTTTTGACGGGGGGGCGTCCATGCACATCCGATTGATTGAGGTTCCTATGGACTTCGGAGCCAACCGCCGGGGGGTGGACATGGGACCCTCGGCCCTGCGTCAGGCCGGTCTGAAGGCCTCGCTCGAACGGCTGGGCCACAGGGTGGAGGAAGAAAAGCGTGCCATCCGGATTCCCATTCAGGAACACACCGAGGAAGGAGATCCCCGGATGAAGTTCCTTGCCCCGATTGCCGCTGGCTGCGAGCAGTTGGCCGTCCTTGTGGAGGAAGCTTTGGCCGCCGGCGTTTTCCCGCTGGTGATGGGTGGTGATCATTCGATTGCCGTGGGAACGCTCGCCGGTGTGGGCAACTTCAACCGGCAGAACAACACCGACTTTGGTGTGGTTTGGATAGATGCTCATGGCGACTTCAACACACGGCAAACCACGCCTTCGGGCAATATCCACGGGATGAGCCTGGCCGCCTCGGCGGGTTTAGGCGACCCTCGGTTGACGCATTTGGCGGGGACACAACGCAAAGTTGACCCCCGCAACATCGTCATCATTGGCCTGCGCGACGTCGATCCCGAGGAAAAGCGAAACCTGAAAGAAGCCGGGGTAAAGTGCTTCACTATGGCCGATGTAGACCAGTTGGGCATGGCCGAAGTGGCCAGCTTGGCCCTCGCACACCTTCCGGCCCACCTCCAGAGCCTGCACGTCAGCTTCGACGTAGACAGCCTCGACCCGCAGGTGGCACCGGGCGTGGGAACCCCTGTCAAAGGCGGCCTTACCTACAGGGAGCTCCACTTGCTCATGGAACTGCTAGCAGCCGATGGCCGCGTAGCCAGTGCTGAAGTGGTGGAAGTCAACCCCATTCTCGACGTACGCAATCAGACGGCTACTGTCGCCGTGGAAATGCTCTCTAGCCTTTTAGGCGCTACCATTTTGTAGCTTAGCCTTACTAGTTTTCCTGAGCCTAGGGTTGTCCTTCTTGACCCGTATCCTGCAAAGGAGGCAGCTTCCTCAGTCGGCCCGACTTACGAACACATTCCACTAACAGAAACTCAATCTGTGCGTTCACGCTGCGCAGTTCGTCGGCAGACCAGCGTTCCAGCGCCGCGTAGAGTTCAGGGTCTACGCGAAGTAGGAACTTCTTCTTTTCGGACATCAGTACAGAGAGCCCGTATTGAGCACGGGCTGGGTATCCTTGTCAGAAACCAACGCCACAAGCAGGTTGTTCACCATGGCGGCTTTGCGCTCATCGTCGAGGGTGACGATGTTGCGTTCACTAAGGGCCTTGAGAGCCCCCTCAACCATTCCCACAGCCCCGTCGACAATGAGCTGCTTGGCGCCGATGACGGCCCGGGCCTGTTGGCGGCGCAGCATGGCATGAGCAATCTCCTGAGCATACGCCAAATGGGTGAGGCGGGCCTCCAGCACGGTGACCCCCGCGACTTCAAGCCTCTGTTGGAGCTGGGTTTGCAAGACGCCAGCCACTTCGGTAGGGTTGGCACGCAAGGACGCTCTTTCCTCGTCCTGGGCGTCGTAGGGATATTCGGCTGCCAGCGCCCGCAGAGCGGTCTCACTCTGCACAGTGACAAACTGCTCGAAGTCCTCGACGTCATAGCTAGCCCTGGCGGTATCGGTCACCTGCCAAACCACTACGGCGGCGATTTCGATGGGGTTGCCATGCTGGTCGTTGACCTTGATCTGCTCGCTGCTAAAGTTTCGTAGCCGCAGAGAAATACGTTTCTTCACCGCAAAGGGGTTGGCCCACCAGAAGCCCCCGTGGGTAACCGTTCCGGTGTATGCGCCAAAAACGGTGAGCACTTTCGCTTCGTTGGGAGCGTTGACGAAATAGCCAGCAATAGTGCCCACCCCAACGAGAAGACTGACAACCAGAAGGGCAATCCAGGGCGTCAGATTGGCTCCCGCCACGCCATCGAGGGCGATGAGATTGAACAGAGCCGTGGCGAACCCTGTAGCTGCCACCGCAGTCACAATGAGTACCAGCAACCCGTTGATTGCCCAGGCGGCTTTTTCTTTCATGGAGTTCATAGGCACCTCTTCTATATCATTATGATATCATAATAGTGTCACGTCAAGCTAAATGGTGTTGACCCAAAATTGGGACAGTTCTATACTGCGCTCTGATAGGGGGAGTTAGGTATGCCGATCAAGGTGGGAGTGCCGCGCGAAACAGTTGTGGGCGAAAGGCGGGTCGCACTCGTGCCTGCACATGTCGCCTCGCTGACCAAGGTAGGAATCGAGGTGGTGTTGGAAACCAACGCCGGTTTGTCTTCGGGTTACACCGACAAAGACTACACCGACAAGGGGGCTACACTGGCACCCGATCACAAGACCCTGGTGGCCGGGTCGGATGTGCTTTTAACGGTTCATCGCCCCGACGCTGAAGGTTTGAAGAACGACCAAACCGTCATCGGTATGATGGATCCCTACCAACCTTCCCCCGTGTTCACAACCTTCATTCAAAAAAATATCACCAGCTTCTCCATGGAGCTGATCCCGCGCACCACCAGGGCCCAGGCCATGGACGTGTTGTCGAGCCAGGCCAACCTTTCCGGGTACAAAGGGGTGCTTCTAGCCGGAGACCTGCTTCCCAAGATTTTCCCTATGATGATGACGGCCGGCGGTACGATTACGCCTACCAAGGTGTTCGTGCTTGGTGTGGGCGTGGCTGGTTTGCAGGCCATTGCGACGGCAAAGCGCCTAGGAGCCTTGGTCAGCGCGTTTGACGTCCGTTCTGCAGTAAGGGAACAGGTCGAGTCGCTCGGTGCTAAGTTCATTGCTTTCGAGGTGGGTGACGCTTCCGCCGCTGGCGGCTATGCGAAGGAACTCACTCCCGAACAGCAGAACCGCCAAAAAGAACTGATGGCAGACTACCTGCGCACCCAAGGCATCGACATCATTATCAGCACCGCCGCCATCCCTGGGCGCCCCTCTCCCAAACTCATCACCGAAGCCATGGTCAAGTCCATGGCCCAGGGGTCGGTCATCATAGACCTGGCCAGCGAGCGTGGCGGTAACTGCGAGCTCACCGAACCAGGGAAAATCGTCGTCAAGCACGGCGTTTCGATTTCTGGTCCTATCAATGTGCCCTCGCAGGTCGCCTACCACGCCAGCCAATTGTACTCGAAGAACATCACCACCTTCCTTCTGTCGCTCATTGACAAGGAGAAGAACTTGGTGGTGAACAAAGAGGACGACATCGTTGCAGCTACCTTGTTGACCTGGAAAGGTCAGCCCGGAAGCGAAAAAATTGCCAAAACCCTTGGCCTGTAGCCAAGACATCGGATTGCACTGAAGGAGCCCCCATGGATCCCGTTATTATTGCCCTAGTCCTGTTCGTGTTCGCCGTTATCATCGGCTTTGATGTCATCAACAAAGTGCCACCCACCTTGCATACGCCGCTGGTAGTAGCCAGCCACGCGATGGCGGCCATCATGGTGGTTAGTGCCATCATTGTGGCCGGTGAAGGCGCCGAAGCCTCGGTGCTGTCGAAAGTTCTCGCGGTGGTCGCCCTGCTCTTGGGGGTGATCAACGTGGTCGGTGGTTATCTGGTTGCCGACCGCATGTTAGCTAAGTTTAAAAACTCCAGACCGGTAAAGAAGGCCTGACTATGGAACTCCACCTTGACCCCAAAATCCAGATTCTGTTTTATCTGGTCACCGTCGTTTGCTTTGTTTTCGGCCTGAAAATGCTGACCTCGCCTAGGACGGCGCGCAGAGGCAACCTGCTGTCGGGTATCGGCATGTTGGTGGCGATTTGCACCGCGCTGTTTTCCTTCGGCGTGGTCGACTACACCACCATCCTCATCGTGTTTGTCGTGGGAAGCGCCATTGGTGCCGTCCTCGCCTACGCCATCGACTTGCGGGCCATCCCGCAGATGGTCGCCATCCTGAACGGTTTTGGTGGTGCGGTATCGGCTTTGGTCGGTGTGGCCGAGCTGAACTCGGTGATGGAGAAAGGAATCTCCACTTTGTCCGCAGACATGCAAAGGACTCCCAGTTTGTTCTTTGGCGCCGTCGGGGTCGACACCTTTATAGGAACCCTGACCTTTTGGGGTTCGATGATTGCCTTTGCTAAATTGCAGGGCCTGATTAGTGAAAAGGCCTTTTCGTTGCCGTTCAAGAACGTCATCAACAGCCTATTGTTGTTGGGTACCGTGGTCCTGACAGCTTTGCTCACGCTGAATGCCAGCGACCCGGGCAATCCGATCAACCTGACCTACCTCATTGGCATCTTGGTTCTGGCAACCCTGTTGGGCCTTACCCTCACGATGGCCGTAGGCGGGGCAGACATGCCCATCATCATCGCCCTGTTCATCAGCTACGCTGGACTTTCCGCCGGGGCACTGGGATTCACGAATCTCAACTATGGACTGATCATGGTGGGAGCGCTGGTGGGCGCCTCAGGCCTCATCCTCACGGCAACTATGGCTAAGGCGATTAACCGCAACTTCTGGGGTATCATCCTGGGGAACATCACCCCACCTACCATGGTTGTCGCTGGCGCCGACGATATCTACGCGGGGCGGATTAAGAGCACTTCTGCCGAAGAGTTTGCCATGATTCTCGAGGCAGCCAACACCGTGTGTATTGTGCCCGGCTACGGTCTTGCGGTGGCTCAGGCGCAGGGCACATGCCGTGACCTTTACAACGAACTGACTGCGGATGGTAAGCAGGTCACCTTTGCCATCCACCCGGTTGCAGGACGCATGCCAGGTCACATGAACGTGCTCTTGGCTGAAGTCGATATTCCCTACGACAAACTTTTGGAACTCGACGACTCAAATGCCTTTCTCGGAGACTGCGACGTAGCTATCATTCTAGGAGCCAACGACGTTGTGAATCCTCTTGCGCGCACGGCCAAGGATACACCCATCTACGGGATGCCCATTCTTGATGTCGACAAGGCCCGCACCGTACTGGTCATCAAGCGGTCGTTGAGCCCAGGGTTCTCGGGAATCCCCAACCCCCTGTTCATCAACGACAATACCCTGATGCTGTTCAAGGATGCCAAGCCGGCTCTTGCCGAAATGGTGAAAGCCTACCGGGAGCGTTAAGCCTCCCCCGAGGAGTTATTCCTCGAGGGTGAACCGCCCCGGAGCTTTGGCCATGGCATCCTCAGCAATCTTGCGACCAGTAAGAATGTAGGTTGTGCCTTGGTCGAAGTTCGACAACAGGCGTTCGGCAGCCTGATTCAGGTCTGCGGGCCTAAGGGACAGCAGAGTATCGCGCTTGTGCTGCCGCAGTTCGTCGGTGATATTGAGCTGTTGCCTTTGCAACGTCAAGAAGGCCTCTTCAGAAGGTGAGCGCGGCATCAGGTCGTTGCTCACGGTGCCGATAATCGTGTTCATGAGCTCGCGTCCTGAGATGGGATGGCTCAGAGCGTCGCCGAGGCTGTTTCGGAAGGCGCTCAGGCTGCCGAGAAGACCGGGGTCGCGGTAAGTGGCAAACGTGAAAACTCCTTCCAAACCGTTGGGGCTGGCAAAGGCGCCATACGCCCCTCCTTTGAGGCGAATTTCCTCGTACAAATAGCCTGTTCGCAAGCGGTGAGCCAGTACTAGGTCGGCCGCATGGAAGCCATCGCTGCTGAGGCTACCACGAAGGCTGTGCGCCGAGAAACCTACGGTAGACGGGATGATCTTGATGGAAGATTTTTCAGCTCCGGGAAGCAAACCGGGAGTCTCCCAAGTCAGAGGTTGTATTTTTTGATCCGTCGTCACCCGAGGAAGCATTTGGCGAGCGTCTTTGAGCAGGTCCTCGACACCTGAATCACCGGTGATAACCGCTTCGAGGTTAGGGCCACGAAAAACACGCCAGGCTATTGCCTTGAGCATTTCCAGCACTTCCCCCATACCCTCTAAGCCTCGAGCGGCAAGCCGGGAGAGGTGTTCTACCTGCGACAGCCCGCTGGTCAGTTCCGACACCCGTCCGCCAGGGCTAAAGCCCTGCGCCGACCTGAGAGCGGCAAAGGAATGCCCGCGAGGAACCAGCGCCCCCTGATAGTCGTTGCGCATTTCTTCGACAAGTTCAAACAGTCGCGCCCGGTTCGACCAGTCGGTCTCAGTCAGGACTCGGCGCAGGAGGTCGAGTGCGGCATCGCGTTTAGACTCGAGCATTCTGAGGCGCACATAAAATCGTGAAACCAGCTCCCGGGTACCAAGAGCGGTGTCGGTGTTGCTTCGAAAATACAGACCACCCGTGTTGGCAGCCAATTCACGCGCCAACAATTCATGAGAAACCCCCACCAGACCAAGACCGTCCAAAGTGCGTTGGAACAGCGGTAGAAACATAACTTCCGTTTCGCTGAGTTCGGTCGTGTCGAAGGAAAGATCAAGGTAAAGGACACCATTGGTAAATCCCCGGTGCACACCAACCTTGCCTAGACCAAAAGGTTGCCAGTCGAGAACCAACCGGTCGACTTGGGGGGGAATGTCGGAAAGCTTTAGTTCTGGCAACTTGCGAACCGCCGAGGCCGGGTCGGGGGTCTCCTGAAAGTCCCTGAGTTCTTTCTGCTGCGCTTTGAGATGCTCAATTTCGGCAGCCGAAAGGCTGATGCGAAGTTGGGACAACGCCTCTTGAGCGTCCTCCTGTTCCCGCGATTGCAATTCGTTGTCGGGAACGGCTACCACCGAGACGCGGTGCGGATTCTCAAGGAGCGTCTGGCGAATGAGGGACTCAAGCACCTTTTCTCCGGCAGCCAGCCGAGCTTTAAGGCGGTCCATCCTTGCTTGAAAGCGCAGGCTATCACCAATTTCCAGACCATGCAGCCAGCCGCGCGTCAGCCGGGAAAGGAAACGCAACCCCATGCCGCTCCCCTTCACTTCGCGGAAGCTAAACTCATAGCTGGCAATGACACTTCCAGTGAGGTCGGCCGGAATCCCTTGGGTCGCGATGGTTTCCAGTTGTGAGAAAACCAGCGCCTCAAACGCGTCTCGATTGCTTTCAGGGGCACCCCTCAAGCCCACGGTGAAGCTGATGTCCCGGATTTCTGTCATCAAGCCACTCACCGGCGAAAGGTCCTGCCCCAGCCCCGACTCGAGGAGAGTTTTTTGCAAGATTCCCGCATCACCAAGAAGCACCTCAGAGAGGATATCTAGTTCCAGCACGCGTTCCGACTCGGTCGCGTCAGCGACCAGCCAACTCAACGCCAGAGTGCCCGGGTCGTCGGCTTGGTCTTTCGAAGCTGGGTAGAAACCCCGAACCGACCGAGCTTTGGTCCATCGCGGTTGCCTTGGGAGGAGGGTCCGAGGAGCGCCGGCGCTGAAGTGCCTCAGCCAGCCTTTGTCGAGCAGCTTGAGGCTGGCCTCGAGTGGCTGGTCACCATACAGAAAAATCAGCCCTTGCGAAGGGTGATAATGCGAAGCGTGAAAATCACGGAACTGCTGGTAGGTTAGCTCGGGAATGTTCTTCGGGTTTCCACCTGAATCGTGAGAATAGGGCCCTTGGTCGAGGAGAGACTGCTGAACAAGGTCGCCGATCACGTTTTCAGAACTGGAGTAGTTGCCTTTCATCTCGTTGAACACAACCCCACTGCGGACCAAGCCCCCCTCTTCATCCCACTCGAGCCGGTGGCCCTCCTGAGCGAAAACCTGCGGCTTGAGCAAAGGAAAATACACCGCATCGGCATAAACCTGCAGCAGGTTGAAAAAGTCCTTGGGAACAGTGCTGGCCACCGGGTACACCGTTTTGTCGGGGTAGGTCATGGCGTTCAAAAAAGTATTGAGGCTGCTTTTGTGCAGGTATAGGAAGGGGTCTTTGGTAGGATACCGGCTGGAACCGCAGAGTACCGAATGTTCAAGGATGTGTGCCACTCCGGTGCTGTTGGTGGGAGGCGTGGGAAACACAAAAGCGACGAGATTCTCCCGGTCGGAAGCTGCAACGTGGTACACCGTAGCACCGGACTTCTTGTGACGGTACAGGTGTCCTGAACAGCGAAACTCACTCAGATCGTCGGATTGGAGGAGTTCAAAGGCGGGGGGGTATTTCAACAAGGGGTCCTTTCCAGAAAGAGATAGAGCCAAAGATTATCACGCGGGTGAAACCGTTGCTCTTAAGTATATCAGCAGCTTTGCGGGTGTCGGAACTAGCTGGACGGCCATAAAGCACAAGGATCGGCTGGACTCCGGCTTTGGCGGGCACCTTGTCCCATAGCTCGTCGAGGGGAAGGTTGATCGCTTTGGGGATATGAGCCTGCAAAAACAGCTCGCGCGGGCGGATGTCCAGCACCAGGAGATTCTTGACATGCCCGTCGTTCAAGGCGTTGGCCAGGCCCTCGTAATCGCTCAGTTCGTCGGCATTGAACTCTTGGGCACTGGTGGCCGAGCCACCGAAAACGAGAACTCCAGCTAACATCCAAACTGAGACGGCCTTGGGCATCAGACACTCCTGCGTGCCTTCAATATCGGCTTGTCAGTCTTGTTTGGACAAAAAAAAGACCGTCCCCGAAAGGACGGTCTGTTTCCCGTCCTTTCGGACGGCTGTTGGTTAACCCCGGGTGCTGGTTGCCACTTTGCGCAACTTCTTCATTTGCTTGCGCTGAAGGGCCTTCTTTTTGCGGTTGTTGATGGTGGACGGCTTCTCAAAAAATTCGCGCTTTTTCCATTCGCGAATAATGCCTTCCTTCTCGACGATGCGCTTGAAGCGCTTGATAGCCTTTTCCAAAGCTTCGTTGTCGTCCAACTGGATGACGGCGATAGTAATCACCCCCTTTTTCGTTCGATGGAAGAAATTAGCGTGTTGATCCGCTCCGTGTCAAGCAGACCCTCGGTAACCAGGTCAAGGGCATCGACAGGAACTCCCTGATACCGCAGCTCCCAGTGCAGGTGTGGCCCCGTGACAAGGCCTGTTTTGCCGCTCAGGCCCAACAGATCGCCGGCCTTCACCCTGTCGCCCAACTTAACCTCGAGCTTGCTCAAGTGAAAATAGTCGGAGTAGAGGCCCGGTGCGTGCTCGATGACAACTGTGTTCCCGGTTAGCATGCGCTCGGCAGCCAGCACGACCAAACCAGCGGCCGGCGCATACACGGGCGTGCCTACCGGAGCTGCGAAGTCCGTTCCCCGATGGTAATCAGACGCCGTGGTTCCATCTGAATAATCGTAAACGCGCTCATCCCCGAAGGAAGCCGAATACGGGATTCCGGTTACTGGTAGCTCGAACCGACCCGTGGCCCACAAGTTTGTTTTATTAACGGTCTGGTAGATTCTCCAGATCTGCTGGGCCTCTTTGTCCTTGCGGGGGTCAGGCACGGCCCGCAAGGTTGACATCTGCCGGTCGAGGGCAATGTGTTCCACCGGTAGCACGCGAGGGGTCACTTCCACTTCCTGTTTGGCCAGTTCCTTGCCTTGGGCATTCAAAAACCTGAGGCGGGCAGGTCCAGGTTTGGTGAGCACATCAAAAGCCAGAAAGGCCACCGAAATCTTCCACGGGCTCTCGTGGGGCCAAATCAAAGACGAGCTCAAGGCCAAAACCGTGGAGCCTCGTGTCAGCTCCACCTGAAACACTGGGAACTCTTGGTCATCCCAGGCATAGACTTCGTTGAGGGCACCGGGTTTGAGCGACACCGGCGCAAAGGTGCGCGCCACAGCTTGGGCAGGGACAACGAGAAGAAAAACAACAAAAAGGGTAACCCACCGTGAACTCCAGGCAAGGCTCACTGGGCACTGCGCCTTAAATCCAGAATAGTGAGCTGAAGTTTGTCATGGCCTTGAAACGTGTTGCGGGCCACATGGAAGGCGGCGTCAACCCGGTCGCCCTGATGAAACTCTCCGGCTTCCAAGCGTTCAAGAGCGTGAAAGTAAATGGCGGGCCACTTCGTTGTGCCGGCGTCTAAGGTAAGTTTCACGTGCTGAGCACCTAATTTACCCACCAGATCGAGGGCCACGATGGTCACGCCTCTGGCCACAAACACCAAAGGCCGGTGGCCTTCTCCGTAGGGTTCGAGCTTGTCCACCGTCTGTATCAGCTCAGGGGTGAAAAACGCCAGGGGCAACTCGGCGTCAATCTCCAGCTTGAGCTCGCCATCCCCCTGCAGGGGAAAGCGTGGCAACAGGGTTTTGAGCCGCGTCTGAAACTCCTGGATAGCTGTCTCGGGCAGGTTGAACCCGGCCGCTTGGTCGTGACCGCCGTAGTCGGTAAACAGGTCCGCAAAGCTGTCGAGAAATCGCCGGGTCTCGAAACCGCGGTTAGCGCGAAGCGACCCGATGTACTTCTCGCCCTGACGGGTGAGCACCAGCGAAGGCACTGCAAAAGTTGAAACCAAACGCGAGGCCACCAGTCCCGTGATTCCCCGCGGAATCTGCTCGGAAATCACGAGCACCATCGCCTCGGCTAGTTCGACGTGGGAGGCCCGAGCGAGCGGAAGCACGAGGTCCCAAGCGTCGAGGGTCATCTGCTTGCGCTGCTGGTTGAGCTGATCCAACTCCTCGGCCAAAACCCGACGCCGTTCGGGGTCGGTGGTGAGCAGAAGCTCAACGGCCTTCTCAGGGTGTCCGAGTCGACCAGCCGCGTTGATGGTGGGAATCAACTGCCAACTCACGTCGGTGGTGGTAAGGGGTTTACCGAGAAGTTTAAGTTTGAGCAGCAGCACTCTCAGGCCTTCCCTGCGCGTCGAATGGAGAGCCTGCATGCCGAGTTTGACCAGAATGCGGTTCTCACCCGCCAGAGGCATGAGGTCTGCGAGAGTCCCCAGTGCAACCAAATCGAGCAAGGGCACAAAGTCTGCCCCCAAGCTGGGGTAGGCCTTGAAGACGCTGCTGGTAAACAGGCTCACCAGGATGTCGAGGTCGCCCGCACCCACCAGGTAGCGTGGCAAGCGGCTTTTCCCCTTGACGGCCCGGAAATCAAGGCCGGCCAAACTGGGAAACGACTTGCGAATTTCCGGTGCCAAATCGAAAAGCCCAATTTCAACCCCGGGGCCGAAGAGCAAGCGGAGCATTTTGGTCTGAGCCCGCTCGTCAAACACAAAAATCTCCTGGTCCTGCAAGAAATCGACCAAGGCTTGGAGATCTTGGGTTCCACTCTTGTCGTTAAACAGCAGCCGCAGGCGCCGACGCTCGGCGAGATTGACCAGGCGGATGGCCTCCACCACCAGACCTTCCTCTTCCTGATGGCAGTGAAGGACACACATGCGTTGATTGTAAAGAGGAGTCTGCGAAAACCTGAGGGCCCAGATGACCTTGGAAGCCACCGCGCAGGCTGCCATCGTGGCAAACGGATAGGGTTCCCCAGGAACCTTGGGGTTGATGATGGCCAGTGCGGGTGGCAGGACTTCGGGCGCAACGTGGTGGTCGAATACCAGCACATCTACGCCTAATTCTCCTGCCAAGGTGATTTCAGCCAGGTTGGAGATACCGCAGTCTACCGTGACAATCAGGCCGCCACCGGCCTGCGCAAACTCTTCCACCGCCGCCACCGTGAGTCCATAGGCCTCGTCTCCCTGGGGGACTTTCCAGCCCACCTTGAGCCCCAAAGCGGTGAATGCTTCCACGAGGAGCACCGTAGAAGTGATCCCGTCGGCATCGCGGTCACCGAAGACCAACACGGCTTCTTCGTCGTCCAAAGCGCCCGTGAGCCTATCTACCACATCCTCCATATGCTGAAACAAGAAAGGGTTAGGAACAAAACGCAGATCGTCTTCCAGGAAATACAACAAGTCTTCGGGTTGAGTTACCCCACGGCGCACGAGAATCGAGGCCTCCATGAGGTTGAGGTCGTAGCGGAGTGCCAGCTCACGCACTTCTTCAGCAACGAGGTCTTTCTTGAGCCACGACATGACAGACACCTTCTTCACAGGGCGGTCACCTCTCCCAGCAGTAACTTAGGGGTTGCCACCGGAAGCGGAACAATCGACCAAGCCTGTGACAATCGAGACAGGGCTTCGTCGCGCTTTACTTCCGTGTCAGCCCAGATTGTCAGCAGCACCTCGCCGTTTTTTACCCTTTGGCCCTGTTTTCGGTGGAACTCGAGGCCCACCTCGGGCAAGACGAGGTCGGTCTTGGTGGAGCGTCCGGCACCTAAGGAGGTAGCGGCCAACCCGCAGGTGAGCGCATCCCAGCCCGCCAGATAACCCTCGGCTTCGGCGCGTAACTCGGCCTTGAACCGAGAGCGACGTAGACCGAGCTGAGAGTTAAGTTTAGCGACGTCGCCACCCTGAAAGGCTACATTTTTTTCCCACACTTTGAGCGCAGAGCCGTCTTCCAAGCGTTGACGGGCCAAGCTCTCTCCCTGCTCCACGGTAGTGCACTGGCCACCAGCCACCAGCATCCAGCCCACCTGCCGCAAGGTGAGTGCCAGTAGGTCGGCGGCCGGAGGTGTGCCTTCGTAGCCTTCACCACGTAAGAAAAGCACGGCTTCCTCTACTTCGAGGAAGTTTCCCGTCATCCGGCCCAAGGGCTGCTCCATATTGGTAAGCAAGGCCACCGATTTGCGCCCCAAACTCTCTGCCGTTTTCACCAGACTTTCGGCCAGAGCCCGGGCCTCTTCGGGGGTCTTCATAAACGCACCTCGGCCAGCCTTTACATCGAACACCAGCGCTTGGGCGCCCTCGGCGAACTTTTTACTCAAGATGCTGGCCGTGATGAGGGGAATCGATTCCACCGTGGCCGTCACGTCGCGCAGGCCGTACATCAGCCGGTCGGCAGGCACCACAGCCTCGCTTTGTCCGGTCATGAAGTAGCCTACCTCAACCAAAGCCTGGCGGATTTGATCGTTGGTGAGTTTGGTGCTGAACCCGGGTATGGCATCGAGTTTATCGAGGGTACCCCCGGTATGACCGAGCGCACGCCCCGACATCATCGGAACCTTGAGGCCGCACGCCACCGCCAAGGGTGCCAACATGAGCGAAATCTTATCGCCCACGCCACCGGTGGAGTGCTTATCGACCAACGGGCCTGCAAGCCCTTCCAAGGGAAGTACTTCACCGCTATCAATCATAGCCCGCGTGAGGTAACCGGTTTCTCGGAACGACATGCCCCGGAAATAAACCGCCATCATCCATGCCGAAATCTGGTAATCGGGAATCTGGCCTTTCGTGTAGCCTTCGACAAGAAAGCGGATCTGGGCTTCGCTGTGCTCGCCTCCCGAACGCTTGTCCATGATCAGTTCGACGGCGCGCATCGCGTGACCTCCTGCCCCAAAGGCAACCCACTTAGTATGGGGCGGGGCCAGAACTCTGGTCAATCACAACCGAGCGTAACCGACGCCCCAAGGCCCTTTCCCACGCCTTAAGGCCGTGGGTACGAAGGCCTGCGGCCGCCACAGCGGAAACGGGTGAAGCCAACGCTTCGTCGAGCGGGAGAACCAGAGTAGCGAGCAAACTATCGATAGCCACCGATGGAAGCGATAGCTCACCAGAAGAGGTAATTCCGGCCCGGCAAGACTGGCAGACAGGCTCCCCGTCGATCACCGAGAACCAGATCGGTTTGCCAGCCAGGGGCTTACCGCAAACCGAGCAGCGTGAAAACTCGGGCATGAGGCCAGCAATTTCGAGGGCCCTCCACAAAGTCTGCCCCTCGAGCCGAGCAACCGTGGCGGAATCCGCTGTGTCGAGCAGGGCAAACGCCTGGGCAAAAAGGTCGAAGACCCCTCCGGACTCCCAGCTTGCCAACAGGAGTTCGGTCCACACGGTGGCGGCCGCGCTTCTTTCCAAGAGCTCACCCAGCCCGCCCAACAAGTTCAGGGGTTCCAAGTCTGTCACCTTCCAACTGTCGGCCACCGGGTCGTGGTAGGCCTTGAGGCGCACGTGGCGGATAGGGGTGGTCAGCAGCTTGAGCCGATTCTGGCTTTTGGCGGCCCCGTGAGCAAGGGCCGATAGCAAACCCCTCTCCTTGGTGAGAAAGGTTACCGAGCGATGCGACTCGCCCACGGGGTAACGACGGAGCACCAAGGCTTCAAATGTGAAATCGCGGCTCATCGGCTCAGGGTAGCCCGGTAAAGGGCCACCTGCAAGGCCATCAACGAGAGCACCACGGCGGCACACAAGCCGAAGGCCCACGCCATCGACCAAGTTTGCGAAATCCACCCCGCCGCAACCGTGCCTAGAAAAAGCCCGAGGTTAAGCAGGGCCTCGTGAAAGGTGGTGGCCCGTTCCCGGTCGGAGCTGCCCGATACACCGTGAAACAGCGTCGTACTGTACAGGAAACTGAAAACTAGGCCAGAGGCACCAAAAAGTAGATAAAACTGCCAGGCCTGAGTGCCTAGCGGAAAAAGTGCTAAAAGCACCAGCAACGCTAACATCCCGCCCAAGAGGGCCGATAGCCTGTGGTGCCAAAAGGTCCAGCGGGCAAAGAGACTGAACCCCACCGTGGCAAGGGCCATCCGCACCAGAAGAAAACTTCCGGTCAGGGATTCAGAAAACCCTAATGCCTCTTTGGCCCACGCGGGAAAAATGAACAGCAGGCTTCCGCTCACAAAATACGTGGCGGCGATGCCGATGCGGGCCGGGTAGCGCAGGGAAGATCTTGTGGTCGGCTCGCCTTCAACCTGCGGTTTTGCTTCCGGTGGCCCTTGGCGCATGGCCGGAAACAAGCGGCTCCCCAAAGGCATCAAGAGTCCAAGAAGAAACAGAATGACAACGGCTGTGAGGAAGGGCCAGCGGGGATTGATCTCCACTAACAAGCCTCCCAACCACGGAGAAAGAATAGACCCGAACGACCAGCTGGTGTTGAAAAGCCCCATGGTGCGGGTGAGGGACTTCCCTTCGACCCCCCAGCTCAGCCAGCCCATGATGCGGGGCCAAAACAGCGCCATGGCCAGCCCGAACAGGGCGTGGAACACAAAGGTCACTGTCCAGAGAGGGAAGGCCAGAAACACCGCAATGGAGGCCGCCATGGCCCACGCCGACAACCAAAGCACCCGCCTCGGGTGAGGAGCCTTCCAGCGCAAAAAGGCCAGGATGCCGCCTAGGTAGGCCAGATCAAAAGCCCCGGCAATCCAACCCACAGCGTTTTTGTCGGCTCCAAACAACTCTCGCACGTAAAAAATAAGGGCGTAATTCTCCATTCCGGAAGCCAGGGCCAGCAGGAAAGAAGCGGCAAACAGGATGAGGTGAAACCCCGGAACAGTAGACATCTGGTAAGGGTATCAGACTCGCCGGGCCTTGCCCACCGAGGCGGAAAACTTTAAATTCGCAGGATGTCCGACCTTCCTCTGGTTCCCGCCGATTCCCTGCTTCCTCATCTACTCACCATTGTCCCTCTCGAGAGCCGCCCCATTTTTCCCGGAATTTTTACACCGCTGATGATCACCGACAAAGACGATGTGGCGGTGGTGGAAGAGGCGCTGGCCACCACAAAAATTATCGGTCTGCTGCTGCTGATTGAGGAGTCGGAAGAAGGGGCCCCCGCTTCGGCCGACCGTTTTTTCAAGGTAGGCACGGCAGCTCGCATCTTGAAGAAAATCCATCTGCCCGACGGCGGCCTCAATATCTTTGTGAGCACCATTAAACGTTTTGAGGTGAAGAAGATGCTCACCGATACCTCGTTCCGTACGGCTGCCGTAGAATACTTGGAAGACGACATGAGTACTGCCTCTGCGCAGGAGATGAAGGCTCTCACCCGCAGTATTTTCAGCGAAATGAAAATGCTCTCGGAGAACAACCCGCTGTTCAGCGAAGAGGTTCGCCTCAACATGGTAAACATCGACCAGCCCGGCAAACTCGCCGACTTTGTGGCGAGCATCATGAATGTGCCCCGCGAGGGCCAGCAGAAACTACTCGAAACCATCGACCTTCGCGAGCGCATGCAACAGGTGCTCATCCATATCAAAAAAGAGCAGGAACTTCTGCGCATCCAGAAAAAAATCAGCAAGCAGATCAACGAGAAAATCGAGAAAAACCAACGTGATTTCTTTCTTCGCGAAGAACTGAAGGCCATACAGAAGGAACTGGGCATCACCACAGATCCCAAGAGTCAGGATTTAGCGCGTTTCCGCGAAAAAATCGACCGCTTTGAGTTCACCGGCGAACTGAGAGAGGCGGCCAATACCGAGCTCGAGAAGTTTGCCCAAATGGACCCCAACTCCAGCGAGTTTTTCGTCACCCGAAATTACCTCGAAACGATTTGCGGTCTGCCGTGGAACAACGAGAAAGTGGATGACATTGATATGGCCCGCGCCAAGAAGATTCTCGAAGCCGACCACTATGGCCTAGAGGACATCAAGGAGCGCATTCTCGAGTTTTTGGCGGTGCGTAAACTCAAGCACGACAACAAGGGGTCGATAGTGCTGCTCATGGGTCCCCCCGGCGTTGGGAAGACCAGCATCGGAAGGAGCATAGCCAAGGCGTTAAGCCGGCCATTTTTTCGCTTCAGCGTGGGCGGCATGCGCGACGAAGCGGAAATCAAGGGTCACCGGCGCACCTACGTTGGCGCCATGCCAGGTAAGATACTTCAAGGCCTGAAAATCGCCGGCAAGAAGAATCCTGTGTTCATGATCGATGAAATCGACAAATTGGGGACCAGCTACCAGGGAGATCCTTCCAGCGCACTTCTGGAAGTCCTTGATCCGGAACAGAATATTGCTTTCCGCGACCACTACCTCGATTTGCCCTTCGACTTGGGACAGATTCTGTTCATCTGCACGGCCAATAGCCTCGACTCGATTCCCAAGCCCTTGCTCGACCGCATGGAGGTGATTCGCCTATCGGGCTACATCGAAGAAGAAAAAGTGGCCATAGCGCAGAAATACCTGGTGCCCAAGAGTGCGGCGGCTTCCGGCCTACCCAAGGGTAGCGTCAAGTACACCAAGAAAGCCTTGGGGGAAATCGGCCGCCGATATGCTCGTGAGTCTGGCATGCGCAACTACGAAAAATCGCTGGACAAGATTCACCGCAAACTGGCGCTCAAAATGGTGACCGAAAACCTGGTGCCACCCTTCCCCATCGATGTTCCAGACCTCAACAGCTACCTTGGAAAACCGTATTTTCCCGAAGAAGAAGACCTGCCCCCCGTGCTGCCAGGCATGGTGATGGGCTTGGCTTGGACCAGCATGGGCGGCGCAGTTCTTGTTATCGAGGCTGTAAAAACCGATGGGAAAGGCGGCATCAAACTCACCGGTCGCATGGGCGAGGTGATGAAGGAAAGCGCTCAGATTGCCTACACCTGGGTCCATACTCATGCCGCTTCGTATGGAATCCCCGAAAGCTACTTCGAGAAACATTTGGTGCACCTGCATATTCCCGAGGGCGCGACACCCAAGGATGGCCCGAGTGCGGGAATCACCATGGCCGCCGCGCTGACCAGCCTGGCTATCAACAAAGTGGTGAAAAAGGGCCATGCAATGACTGGCGAGCTCAGCCTCACCGGCA
>Ga0114970_10000487_pt1 | contig 29853 bp, 25 predicted proteins | sample M_140205_XF_Meta_FD_87030 | JGI IMG/M metagenome (GOLD analysis project Ga0114970, IMG submission 87030) | Freshwater microbial communities from Lake Montjoie, Canada to study carbon cycling - M_140205_XF_MetaG | ecosystem: Environmental > Aquatic > Freshwater > Lake | place: Lake Montjoie...
ATATATGTTGACAGCGTAATTAAAACATATAATATAAAAAATATTGCAACCACTGCAGGCGGATGTAAAGATACTGCCATACATACCTATCAGCTATACCCTACGCCCAATGCTACATTCAACCTGTCGCGGACTGATACCTGTGGGCCTGTGCGTATATATATAACAAACAATTCGGCCCCATATAATGGTTTAAATTATAATTGGAATTATGGAAATGGAACATCAGCTGCCAGTAAAGACACGAATTTAATATATTATAACCCGACCGTAAATGATAGTATATATAAACCATTGCTTACTGTTACCAATATATATAATTGTACGGATACGCAAGCAACGTATTTAATTGTGAGGCCAAATGCCAAAGCTTTCTTTACCGCGACAGATAGTGTGAGTTGTGCTCCTTATAATATTCCCACTTCCAAAATTTCAGCAACGCATTATGGCAATGCCAATAGTCAATATAAATGGTACAAAAATGCCACGCAATTGGGTGCTACGCAAACTGGGGGAACACTTTCATTCCCCGGAACAAGTATTACCAATGCCAATGATTCTTTATTAATTAGCTTGGTAGCGATAAGTAAAAATGGATGTAGAAATGATACCATGAAAATTTGGTTTAGAACCATCGCAAATCCTAAACCTGATTTTGTGAGAAGTGATACCGTCGGCTGCCATCAATTTGTGATTAATTTAACAGATGCATCTACACCTGCAAGTGGATTATCATATAGTTGGACCTTAGGCAATGGCCAAACTTCATCACTTCAAAATCCAACAAATATTATATATAATAATACCGGAATTGTTGATTCTATATATACTATTAAATTGGTAGCATCTGCGGGTTCAGGATGTAAAGATAGTATAAGCAAAACTGTCACTGTAAAACCACTTCCCAATCCTGCATTTAATATTTCTACTGATACTATCTGTTGGCCTTTTGCATTTACTGTTACAAATTCATCTACACTTGTTCCGCCGATACAATCTTATCAATGGCACGTGGTTCCTGATACTAGCGTAGTTATTGCAAATGATAGTGCATCTGTTTCTACCACTGTTAATTTACCAGATAATAAAACTGGAGCATACAAAAACTATATAGTTCGTCAAATTGCAAAATCTAATTTTGGTTGTTTTGATTCTACTTCACGTCCGATAGTTTTGCCCAGCAGACCAATTGCATCATTCAATGTAAACCCCACCAATAGCTGTGGTCCCGCAGTATTTAATTTACAGAATACATCACTATATGCATTATCATATAAATGGAGCACCGCACATACTAATATAACAATTAGTAATACAACAGCTACCAATCCAACAGTAACCGTTCCCGAAAATAAAGGCACTTCTGATAGCATATTTACCATACAATTAATTGCTACCGGAAATAATGGTTGTAAAGATACTATAACAAATACATTCACTGTGCATCCCCGTCCCAGAGCGGCTTTTGTGGCTGACAGTATCAATGCCTGTGGTCCGGTTTTGGTTACGTTTACCAATCAATCTACCTCAAATACTACAATGCTATATAGTTGGAATTTGGGTGACGGAAATTCAGATACTGCTACCAATCCAACACATACATATAACTCGAGCAATACACAAGATACTATATATAATATCACACTGATTGCTACTTCTTCATTTGGATGTAAAGACACGGTAAGCCACAGTATCACTGTGAAGCCGGGGCCAACATCTAAGTTTTCTATCTCAGATACTTTATTATGTACGCACGGCGGAACAGCTACATTAACTATTAAAAACTTATCATTCGGAAATGTAGATACATTCTATTGGGATTTTGGTGATACCACATTTTTAACTACTACTATAAAAAATAATTTTACTCATAACTATAGCAAAGAAGGAATATATAAATTAAAACTGATTGCATATAATGAATGCCGTCAAACTATTGACAGTGCTAGCGTTACCGTACTTGAGCCACCACATATAAGTACTACACAAAGTGATACGCTTACTTGTAGTCCCACGGTTAAATTTACCGGATTTATCAGCAATAATTTAGCAAGTAGTCGTGTTAGATATAAATGGGTTTTTGGTAATGGCGATAGTTCGAATTTATTAAATCCCGCTATCGTAAATTATGGTTTGAACAAAACTGGAAAAGACAGTACTTATATAATTAGGTTCTCGGCTTGGAATGATTGTGATTCTGCTGGAATTATTGATTCTGTTAGGATTCGCACCACACCTTATGCATTTGTTACACCCAAAAAACAAACAGGTTGCTCACCATTTAAAGCAGTTTTTGTAAACACCACTTTGGGTATCGATTCCAATTTAAATACCGATTATATGGTTTGGGATTTCGGTGATGGAACTCCGATAGATACGGTGAAAAATAAACTCAACAGAACACATACTTATATAGTAGGAAGTACTGATACATTTTATGTAAAACTATGGGCATATAATCAATGTGGAGTCGATAGTCAGGTGCATCAAATAATTGTATATCCGAATACCATTGTTCCATTAACTTCTATATTGCCTGCAAACGGACAGGGTTGTAATCCGCTAACTGTAACGTTTACAAACAATACAACTGGTGCAAATTCATTTATATGGACATTCGATAGTGTGAACGGTGCAACCACCAAAAATGCACAATGGACTTTTACAAAAGCAGGAACTTATAATGTAGAAATGAATGCAGCAAATGCTTGTAGTGATACTTCTGTATTTATTTCCATACATGTTACCGATCCGCCAAAAGTGAAATTTACTGATTCAGGAAAATATTGTGAGCCAGGAAATATATATTTTATAAATAATACAACTAATGCAAATAGTTATAATTGGGATTTTGGCGATGGTGACACTTCTATAGCAACAAACCCAACGCATATATATGATAGTGGTGGAATATATAAAGTAATACTCGCCGCTAGGAATATTGATTCTACTGGGCAAACCTGCGTTGATACATTTAGCAAATATATAACAATATTCAAAAAACCTGTTCCTGCATTATCAGCTTCTACAACTAATGGTTGTGAACCTCTAGTAGTAAATTTCAGTGGATTGGGTTCAACATATACTAAAAATTATTTCTGGGATTTTGGGAATGGAAGCACTTCAACCAATACAAATCCACAGCAAACATTTAGTACTTTGGGTGCTGACACTACTTATAAAGTTCGTCTCATTACTACCAATGTGAATGGTTGTAGCGATTCCGCATTTACGACTATAACTGTTTATGCAAAACCAAAAGCTATCATCAATGCTGTTGATACATTTGCCTGTTTCCCCGGAACTTTATCATTTACCAATGCATCAAGCAGTAACTCTGCCTCCGCAGTTTGGGATTTTGGCGACGGACAAACATCTACTACATTTAATTCTGTTAATCATACTTGGGCCAAACCTGGTATATATAATCTTCGCTTGAAAGTAACGACTGTGAATGGTTGTGTTGATTCCGCTTTGCAGAAAATACGAATTGGCGGTACTGATACTTTGAAAATTGTAGCTGTTGATACTATATTATGCTTGGGCGTGAAAGGAACCTATCAAAGCCCCAATGTGAATCCACAAAAAGTTGAGTGGGATTTTGGCGATGGTGTCACAGATACAGGTCGTACAGTAAAGCATAACTGGTTTACAGCAGGAACTTATACTATGATAATGACCATGACCGGTCCTGATGGTTGTATAGATTCTGCTACCAGACAAATAACAGTGAACAAACTTCCTACAGTTGATTTTAGTGTGAACGATTCATTACAATGTGTGAATGCACAGCAATTTAACTTCACTGCCAATGCAAGTGCTGTTGCGGGATTGAGCACCTTCACCTGGAAGTGGGGAGATGGAAATAAAACCAATGTTGCTGCTACCGTCACAAATGCAAATCACAGTTATACTAGTTCAGGGTCATATACTGTTCGATTAATTGCAATTACCACTCAGGGTTGTATAGATTCTGCCGCACATAGTATTGTAGTTTGGCCAAAACCCAATATGAGTTATAATATTAATGATTCCGATCAATGTGTGAATAGTCAGTTTTTCTCGTTCACGAATACCTCAAGTGTGAGTAGTGGTTTCAACGATTATAATTGGAGTTTTGGCGATGGACAGTTTTCTAATACTACAAGTCCCACACATACTTATGCCGATACTGGCGTATACAAAGTAACACTATATGCAACTACCGATAATGGTTGTACAGATTCCATTACAAAAACTGTATATGTTCGTCCGAAACCAACATTAGATTTTAGCAGAAGTGATACAACAATGTGTTTGAATGGTAATACATTTACTTATACTCCAAACGCTTCTATACCCTACGGAACTATTACACTATTCTGGGATTATGGCGATGGCAATACCAAGAATATGGGTAATAGCCAAAGTGCAGTTACACATAGCTATGCAGCAGCAGGAACATATAATATAAAACTAAAAGTGAACAGTAGTTTTGGTTGTATGGATTCTGTTATAAAAACGATAGTTGTATGGCCCAAACCTGCACCCTCATTTAGTATAAACGATTCATTACAATGTGTAAATTTCCAAAACTTTATATATACCAATAACAGTAGTATACTAAGTGGAAGTATGCAGTACGACTGGGATTTTGGCGATGGGAATACTTCAGTAAACAACAGTGCTAAAAATGTATCGCATACATATTCAAAGTATGGAATGTATGACATAAAACTGGTTGCGATTAGTAATTTTGGTTGCAAAGATTCGGTGACCAATAGTATTATAGTAGCACCCAAGCCTACGGTTGATTATAATATATCTTCGCCCGACCAATGTCTAAATCTAAATAATTATTCCTTTATTGATTTAACTACCATACCCGGTGGAAATTTGTTTTATACATGGTATTTCGGAGATGGCAAAACTTCTACCAATCAATCGCCTTCGCATATATATAATACTGCGGGAACATATAGTGTAAAAATGGTGGTGATATCGCAATTGGGCTGCACAGATTCTATTACCAAGCAAATGACCGTATGGCCCAAACCCACTGTCGCATTTGCAATTAATGATACCGACCAATGCTTAACAGGAAATTCATTTATATATACAAACAATTGTAGTATACTAAGTGGCACGATGACTTACGATTGGTATTGGGGTGATGGAAATAATACAATCAATAGTGGAAACGGAAAACAAACGCATAGCTATAATACGGCAGGAGTATATACAATAACTTTAATTGCAACTTCTGATAAAGGATGTGTGGATACCCTGAAACGTGCAGTGGTAGTGCGTGCGATGCCTGTTGCCTTATTCGGAGTGAACCAAGATTCGCAATGTGTAAATAATCAGGCTTTTGATTATATTAACGCAAGTACTATAGATTTTGGAGCATTAAAATCATACTGGGATTTTGGAAATGGAAAAACTTCTACGCTAAAAAATCCATCCACTTTCTATAATACTGCGGGGAATTATACTGTTAATCTATGGGTCACTTCTGACTATGGCTGTTCCGATTCGATCAACCATCTATATACAGTTACACCCAAACCAACTTCTGATTTCACTATGAGTGATACCGCAGCCTGTGTGCAGTTGATGGTTAAATTTAGCGACCAAAGTAGCAGCGATGCAGCAAAGTGGCTATGGGGTTTCGACGATCCATTAAGTGGCGGTGTGAATAATAGTTCTACCTTGCAATCGCCGTCGCATACCTATGTGCTTCCAGGGAATTACTATCCAAATTTAATCAGTTTCAATAAATATGGTTGTAGCGATACCTCAAAACACCATGCTATTGTATATGCTGATCCTGTTGCCAATTTCTATATAAATCCGACTGCTGCATGCGATACTCCGATGACTGCAAATTGTATAAATATTAGCCAAAATGCGGTTGCATATGTCTGGGATTTGGGCAATAGCAAAACTTCTGCATTGGCAAATCCAACTGCTATATATATAAATAATGGAACTTATAATGTAATCCTCACAGCCATTACCACTGCGGGTTGTATCGATTCGATGACCTTGCCATATATAGTTGCAAAACAACCCAAAGCTGTATTTACATTGAAACCACACGAAGGTTGCGAACCATTGGTTGTACAATTTGAAAACAAAAGCATAAACAATACATTTAATTTCTGGAATTTCGATGATGGACAGGGAAGTATTATAGATTCACCCATGCATATATATGATAAGGCGGGAACTTATATACCTACTTTAATTGTGAAAAACGGCAATTGTTATGATACTGCCAATGCTGATACAGTAATCGTACACCCCTTGCCAGTAGCAGGTTTCACTTGGGCAGAAGTTGGACCACCACCATCAGGTTCTATTACATTCACCAACCAAAGTATAGGAGCGATTAATTATTTCTGGGATTTTGGAGATGGCACACAATCGTTCGATGTAAATCCAACACACCGTTATCAAAGTCCGAAAGATTATATAGTAACTTTAATCGTGAACACCAATTTTGGTTGTTATGATACATTTGTGCAAATCGTTCATGTAGATTTGATGAAAGGATTGTGGGTGAGCAATGCGATGAGTCCGGATGACCATAAAGGCGATGCAAGTGTATTTCAACCACAAGGTGTAGGACTAGAAACTTATCATGTTCAAGTATTCACCACATGGGGCGAATTGATTTGGGAAAGCACTTTATTAGAAGCCACTAAACCCAAAGAACACTGGGACGGAACCTGGCAAGGCAAGCCCTGCAAACAAGACGTATATGTTTGGAAAATAAATGCAACATTTATTGATGGAAGTGTATGGCCAGGAAAATATTATCCCAATGGAACGTATAATAGGATTGGGTCGTTGACGTTAATTAGGTAAAATAAATTATGAATTCAGAATTACGATTGCTCTTATAATACACAACAAATCGTAGTTCGTAATTGCCCATTCGTAATTGATCTAAAACATTCTCCCAAAAAATCTGTTCAAATAATAACCACAACTTGTAATTTGAAACTTTTATTATTATTATGAATATATGTATCATCTCGGGTTCTCCCCGCATTAATTCCAATACCATCAAGCTTGCTAAGGCTATTGAGAATTTGACCAAGGAGCACCATACTGTTAGCTTAATCGATTTTTCGAAGTATGATATTCCTTTTGAAAATCAGGCTAGAATGGAGAAAGGGAAGTTGAGCGATTTTCAACAAAACTTATATGATAGTATGGAAAAAGCACAACTGATATATATACTTTCACCAGAATATAACTGGATGCCTAGTGCTGAAATTGTAAACTTTTTCAATCAGATGACAGGCAGAGATTATACTCCTATGTGGAACAATAAAGTGTTTGCCTTAGGCGGTGTTTCCAATGGCCGTGGTGGCCGTATGCCTATTGTACATATGGGTACCATGCTCAATAAGGTTTTGGGAATTATGCACCACCAAAGTTTTATATGTCCCAAATATTTTGAAGCTTATAATACACCCGATCATATAGATGAAGCAGGCAACTCAAAAGGCGTTGATGCATATGATAAGAGCTTGAATAACTTTGTAGAGATACCTGTTCTTTTTGCAACAAGGTGGGCGAAGGGGGAGTAACAATCAGTAAAAATATATAATACTATTTTATCACACCCAGCTCTTTTCCCACTCTAGTAAACGCAGCAATCGCCTTATCTAAGTGGTGCATATCATGCCCAGCAGAAATTTGCGTACGGATGCGAGCTTTGCCTTTTGCCACCACAGGGAAATAAAAACCAATAACATATATACCTTCCTCAAGAAGTTTTCGGGCGAAATCTTGGCTTAATTTGGCATCATATAGCATGATGGGAACAATGGGATGTACTCCTGGTTTTATATCAAATCCTGCTTCGGTCATTTTGTAGCGGAAATATTTTGTGTTTGTTTCTAGCTTATCACGAAGCTCAGTTGTTTCACTTAGCATATCGAGTACTTCAATAGACGCACCCACAATACTTGGAGCAACAGTATTAGAAAACAAATAAGGGCGAGAACGTTGACGAAGCATGTCTATAATCTCTTTTCTTCCCGAGGTGAACCCACCAGAAGCACCACCCAGGGCTTTACCCAGTGTTCCTGTTATAATATCAATTTGTCCTATTACATTACAATGTTCAATAGTTCCTCTGCCTGTTTTGCCAATGAAACCGGTGGCATGGCATTCGTCAACCATGATCAATGCTTTATATTTATGGGCAAGCTCATTTATTTTATCGAGTTGTGCAATAGTTCCATCCATCGAGAACACGCCATCAGTTACTATAATACGGTTTCTTAAGTGCTGTGTTTCCTGAAGTTTGGCTTCCAAATCTGACATATCATTATTTAAATAACGATAACGTTGAGCCTTGCAAAGTCTCACCCCATCTATTATAGAAGCATGATTTAATTCGTCGGATATGATAGCATCTTCCTCATTAAAAAGTGGTTCAAAAACACCACCATTTGCATCGAAAGCAGCAGCATATAATATAGTATCTTCAGTACCGAGAAATTCAGAAATTTTGCGTTCGAGTTCTTTATGTATATCTTGTGTGCCGCATATAAAACGTACACTGCTCATACCAAAGCCATGTGTGTCTATAGCTTTGTGAGCGGCCGCTATCACTCGCGGGTGGCTGCTCAAGCCAAGATAATTATTGCCACAAAAATTTATCACTTCTTTGCCACCAGCAATTTTTATATCAGCCGCTTGTGGGGTAATAATCACACGTTCTTCTTTGAACAATCCAGCTTCTTTTATATTAGTAATTTCAGCTTCGAGTAATGGTTTTAGGGTATCGTACATTTTTTTTAGTAGTTAGTAATTAGTAATTAGTGGTGAGTGGTAAGTGGCTGACGCAGCGTACTCATTGCTTTGTGGTTGGTGTCCCCACCAACCACAAAGGATGCAACTACTATGGTAATATCAGTCCATTCAGCAAATCCATCATTTTTGGTTTTTCTTTTTCGGCTTGGCTTATTTCGGTATAGGTTACAAATTGAATGCAGCTAAAGGGGCCAGTATAATAGTAGGCCATAAATAAAAAAGTAAACCCCCGCACTTCGGTGGTAAACTCTAAGTATAACATATCTTTTTTATTTACCTTACGATATTCTTGTTTCAGTATAAAAACATTTTTGCTAGTTTTTCGGGCATTAACAAGTGCAATGTCTCTAAGGGAGACTAAGGTTGTGGTCGATTTTTCAGGAATAAGCAAGGCCACCGAGGTTTCCGATTTCTTGAGCGACATACTAAAATCTGACTGAACATTAATAGGAGTGTCATGTAAAGTCCAAAGTGAACTATCATATACCACAACATATTTTATATCTTGGCCTTTGATGATGCAATTGGTACCAAAAGGTTTGAAGTGTTCCCCACCTTTTTCTATGGGAGCATTTATTGCAGAATCTGCATATTTCCACGTACCGTTATTATATAATATTACTTTATTACCTTCGGCGGTAGTAGCTTTTATTTGACCGTTTGAGCACAGTGCAGACAAAATTATTATATATAACAATAACAATCTTTTCATTTCAAAAAAATTATAATAGTTTGTCGATTAATTTTTCAACGCTCACGCCCTCAGCCTCGGCTTTGTAATTGCATACAATCCTGTGGCGAAGAATAGGCCTGGCAACAGCTTTTACATTTTCAATATCTGGAGAAAACTTGCCGTTGAACAGAGCATGACATTTGGCAGCCAATACCAAAAACTGTCCAGCACGAGGACCTGCCCCATAAGATATATATTTGTTTGTATCCTCGGTGGCCATATCAGTATTGGGACGGGTTTTGGAAACTAGCTTAACGGCATATTCTACTACATTGTCAGCAATAGGGGCTTTGCGAACCAGTTGTTGGAAATATTTGATTTCTTCGCCGCCAATAATTTTGTTCACTTTATATTGGTTAAACCCTGTGGTGCTTTTTATTACTTGCACCTCATCGTCAAATGCGGGATAATCGATTACTACATTGAACATGAAACGGTCGAGCTGTGCTTCGGGCAAGGGGTACGTTCCTTCTTGTTCTATTGGGTTTTGTGTGGCCAATACGAAAAATGGCTCTTCTAGTTTATGCATTGTGCCACCTACGGTTACACTTTTTTCTTGCATGGCCTCAAGCAAGGCTGCTTGGGTTTTGGGAGGCGTACGATTTATCTCATCAGCTAAAACAATATTGGCAAACAAAGGACCGCGAATAAATTTAAAATTGCGGCTCTCGTCCAAAATTTCGGAACCTGAAATATCGCCCGGCATCAAATCGGGAGTGAACTGTATGCGGTTGAAGGATAGGTCCAGCACTTCGGAAATGGTTTTCACCAATAAGGTTTTAGCCAGTCCGGGCACACCCACCAGTAGCACATGGCCATTGCAGAATATGCAGTTGAGCACGTCGGTAATTACTTCATCCTGACCTATGATTACCTTTTTTGTTTCGGCGAGCATGCGTTTATAAGCATCCCTAAGAGCCTCTGCGGCTTCTACTTCTGTGTTATAGTTTATCATAAATTTGTGCGAATTTAAGGGCAATCGAGTTTTTTATTGTTATCTGTTAACGTTTTTTAGTTTGTTTTGTAACAAATATTCCACCAAAAAAACCATGACCCTAAAAGACTTCGTCCGCGAAATACTGATACAGCTAAGGCTCGACCTCACCAAGAACCTGAAATACGACAGACTTACACGTATTATCATACAAAGGACCGTGAATCAAAAATCGGTTTGTATAGATGTAGGCTGCCACAAAGGAGAGATTTTAGATTTGATATTGAAAGAATCTCCCAATATGAAGCATTATGGGTTTGAGCCGATTCCGGTATTATATAATAACCTTGCCACAAAATATAATAACCTTGCCCATATATATAATTGTGCACTAAGTGATAGCCAAGGCGAAACGACATTTAACTATGTGAAAAATGCACCTGCCTATAGTGGAATAAAGCAACGGAAATATGCGGTTGAAAATCCGGATATTGAAACATTGCACGTAAAATTAGAAAGACTAGATGATATAATTCCTGAAGCAGAAAAAATAGATTTGATAAAAATTGATGTGGAGGGCGGTGAGTTTAATGTACTGAAAGGTGCTGTGAAACTGATACAAAAGAATAAGCCTTATATCATTTTTGAAACGGGCTTAGGGGCAAGTGAGTTTTATGGTACCAAGCCCGATGAGCTTTATGATTTTTTTGAAAGTGTATTACAATCGAAAATATATACTTTGCAAAAATGGATTGATGATAAATCGCATTTGAGCAAGGAAGAGTTTTTGAAACTATATAATACAAATTCGGAATATTACTTTATAGCTAAGTAAAGGGTATAAAGACATAATACAAAAGTAGAAGGACGAGGTACAAAATACAAAAGACAAGAATGGCGAACAAGTTCAGCAATAATATCAACGAAGATTTTGTGCAAGCAGTTTGGCAGCATTTGTGGTTTGATATAAAAGAGTTGAAAACCATTGAAGGCAAGCCGATACAGATTATTAAGACAGGACATTTGAACCGAAATTCAGGGCCAGATTTCTCTGAAGCTATGATAGAGATCGATGGAATTAAATGGGCAGGAAATGTGGAGATACATACCAAAAGCAGTGATTGGAAATTGCATGGACACCAACGCGATACTGCTTATAATAATGTAATTTTACATGTAGTATTATATCATGATGTGGATATACAAACTGCAAATAATAATACAATACCTGTTTTAGAATTATATAAATTGATTAATCCATCGCTGATAGAAAAATACAAATATTTGCTGGCACAAGAACAATCAATCCCTTGCAAAGATTTGGTATATAAAGTTCCCGAGCTAGAGAGGACACAATGGTTGGAAAGACTAATTAGTGAACGATTGGAATACAAGTCACGTGGAGTTTTTACGCTGCTTGCACAAACACAATCGCATTGGGAACAGGTTTTTTATATCACACTTGCATCCAATTTTGGATTTCATGTAAACAAGCAACCTTTTGAACAGCTTGCTTTCAACTTGCCTTTATCCATTTTAGGAAAACATAAGAATAACAAACTACAAATTGAATGTTTGGTATTTGGAGTGGCAGGTTTGTTGGAAGAAAATATAATAGAAGATGAATATTATAATACTTTGCAAAAGGAGTTTACACACCTCAAAAATAAATACCAATTAAAACCCATGGATGCAAGCCAGTGGCGGTTTATGCGAACAAGACCGAGCAATTTTCCCAGCATCCGATTGGCACAATTTTCTGATTTGATATATAAATCATCGCATTTGTTTTCAAAAATTTTGGAGATAGACAATATCAAAAAACTATATACTTTGTTCGATGTGGAAGCTAATGAATATTGGAAATCGCATTTCAAATTTGGAGATACAGCAAGTAATTCTCAGACGCATCTAGGTTCACAAGCAGCAGATATTATAATCATCAATACTGTTGCTCCTATATTGTTTGCTTACGGAAAATATAAAAGCGAACAACTATATATTGACCGAGCATTAGATTTTCTGGTTCAATTAAAGCCCGAGAAAAATAGTATTATAACACTGTGGGAGAAGTATGGTATCAAAGCATCTCATGCATCTGATACGCAAGCATTGCTACATTTGAAAAATGTATATTGCGATTATAAAAAATGTATGAACTGTAGTTGGGGGAGGTTGTTTGTTAAAAGTTCTCCACTATAATCAATTCTCCACTATCATATTCAACCTTCACAAAACCATCTGCAACAGCATGGTTACTGCTTCCTGCACGATGACCCAATACCAAACTTTCATTATTTAAATTATATGCAAGTCCTGATGTTTTTATATGGGTTACAGTGCCGCAGGGGATTAATGATATAATAGTATTTGCAGGATACCACTTCTCGAATGATTTGGGTATGATATATTTTTTGGAATAATTGTCTATCATACTCAAAGTAATTTTTGTATGATAGCGGGCCATATTAAATAAGTTTGTAATAGTATGGTCTATCCTTTGTCCAGTGGCCCACACAATATTGGCAGCATGATATTCCTCTTGTATTAAATATAATATTCCTTTGTCCAAATCAGTAAGTTCTTGATCAGGGAGATGTATTTTTTTTGTGTGCGAGAGGTGTGCAATTTTGGTGTCCAAATCAATAACAGAATCAAAATCGCCAAGCACGCCATCGGGGTTTATTCCCATATCTAGAACACGATCTATCGCTCCATCTAACACCAAAACAAAAGGATTCCATTCTAATAATTGTCCAATTAATTCTGCACTGCATGCTTCACCATTTGCTATAATAAGTGCAGGTTCTTGCTTGTCTCGAACTACGTGATGGCTTGACATGCTAGGATATAGGAATTGAGAAATGGGAATTGGGGCAAAAAGAAGAAATTATTATAATATATGCTTTCTTAGGAAATCTTCGTAGGCGAGTTTGATTCCGTCTTCTAGATTTATTCTTGGTTTCCATCCGGTGGCAAAAAGGCGGCTGGAGTCCATGAGTTTGCGGGCGGTTCCATCGGGTCGGGCAGTATCAAAAACAAGTTCGCCTTCGTAACCCACTACTTTTTTAATGAGCAATGCAAGGTTTTTTATACTCAAATCTTCTCCATATCCTACATTTACAAATAATTCTTCATTATAGTTTTGCATCAAGTGGTAACAGGCATCTGCCAAATCATCGGCATACAAAAATTCACGCAGCGGACTTCCCGTTCCCCATATAGTAACAGTTGGGCTTTGCTGTGTTTTAGCTTCCTCAAACTTACGAATAAGAGCGGGAAGGACATGGCTATTTTCTGGATGGTAATTATCATTGGGTCCATAAAGGTTGGTTGGCATTACGGATATAAAGTTACATCCATATTGACGGCGGTAACTTTCACAAAGTTTGATTCCCGCAATTTTGGCAATAGCATAAGGTTCGTTGGTTTGCTCTAAAACTCCGGTTAACAAATATTCCTCTTTCATAGGTTGCGGAGCTGCTTTGGGATATATGCAACTAGATCCAAAGAACATCAATTTCTTCACCTCGTTTTTATAGCTTTGATGAATGATGTTATTTTGTATTTGTAAATTATCATATATAAAATCGGCACGATAAATATTGTTGGCTACAATGCCACCCACCTTGGCTGCTGCAAGAAACACGTATTCTGGTTTCTCATTTTCGAAAAAATCAGTCACGGCCTGTTGGTTTCTTAAATCCAACTCTTTAGAACTACGCAGTACAAAATTGGTGAATCCTGCTTCTTTTAACCTACGGTGCATGGCTGAGCCCACCATACCGCGGTGGCCTGCTATATATATCTTAGCTTCCTTTTCCATTTATCTTTTTTTAGCCCAACTTTAAATTGAAGGGCAAAAATATATGAATTCTCCGATAAATCAGTTTTCTTTAATATGACTAAAATCATTGAGAATGGGAGAACTGCATCATTATTCAAGAATGTTTCCTGATGTCTTTTTGCAGCATAATAATTCATAAAAAAAGAGCAAATGAAAAAGTCCAGAATCAACCCCTTTTACCTTATAGGCGGATTAATAGCTATTACCCTAGCTGTTGTGTTTTTTAGTGTAAGTGCTTCGGGAGTATTGGATACTCTGGACTTAACATTAATATCGTTAACCATCTTATCGGGATTTTGTCCTTTATATATAGTTCTCGGTCTCAATATGTCCAGAGTCTCAGAAGCAACAAGCTAATTATGTAGCATTCTAAAAAATGACAAATATCAGTTGAAGAACTGAATACAGTCATTTTCCCTTTGTGGTTTTTGCCAGTTTTTTGTATCATTAAAATTAAACATATAATGATGAAACAGAACATGAGTAATCCTGACCACGGTATTAGAGCTTTAATAGTTAATACCCTGTTTGTAATTTTCTTTAGCGCAGCCGCTACTTGTGCATGGGCTATTATCGATTTGGGTGCAGCCTTTATCTTATTCGGAACTATTACAGTAGGCGTTTGTCCCATATACAAAGCATTGGGGATTAACACCAAACCGAAACAAGAACGGTTTGCAGCTAACCGAAGGGCGGGACTTTTACCACAAAACTTGATTTGAAAAACTAATGTTTGATTATAAAACTACAAAACTATCTTTGGAACACGAAACCCCGCCTTTTGGGTAGGTGCTGTTATGGGATGGGCTATACACAGCTATTTTTTTTTCGATATTTAATAATAGTGTTTGAAATTACATACAGGAACCACAAGGAAATTAATGCGAAGTATTCTTCAAAGTCATTTCTACAAAAAAACATAAAATAAAAGCCACAGACCTCTTGAAGCGTTTCACTTTGGTGTGAAATAAAATTATCAATTTTGAAATGAATCAATAATTCTAACACTAAGTATGGCAGAAAAAATAAGAAATGTAAAAACAATAAAAGAATGTATGCAATATCAAAGTAATAATTAAATCCTTTTTTAAACATAAATCCTTTTTTGAAAGTCGTTATCGGGCTATATGATTCTTATATATAGCTATGCCTCTTTTAATCGAAAATGTGTCTTTACTTTCATCTAATCCACTTTTTAAAATTTGATTCAAATTAGCACCAAAAAATAAATCTTCCTCCTTGATACCAAAGGCTGTCCCGACAGCTCCGTAGAGAATATTGCCGTAATCGTCATATCGAACTGAGGTTTTATTGTAAATTGACCACTCGCTTATCGCCGAAAGATGGAATTCCGATCTTTTAATGTCTAGAGGTTTGTGATCATCAACCATTGATCGCCAGAAATATTTTTTTTGATTGTAATCATTGTTGTAGAGTGGTTTCAATTTAGAAAAATATTCTATCCAGTATTTTAATAATAGATTAAATTTTGTGGTGTGGTCTTGTAAATTATCCCAAAATACTAGTTCCCCTTGTTTACTGGGTCGCCCTCCGGCTTTTCCTTCCAATTTTTTAATGCAATGCAAAAGTGGTGAGCTGCTCTGCCAACCTTCTTTTGCACTATTTTTTTAGTTACAAAAATGAAGTGTGGTTTTCCAATATTTTCGATAACTTTTCCAGTGTTGATGGTAACTAAAACAGAGTTTCGTTTAGGAAGATTTTTATTATATGAATAATCACATACATCTTGAGCAAGCTTATTTATAGTATATCCTATAATACTTCCTGCTATCAGACTATCACCCCAGTATTTTATATGTGGATTTTTTGAACGACTTAAAAACATTCCAGGCAATATACCAAACATCATTTTAATGTCTGGGTTATATTCTCTGAGGTAGGCGGTTTGTAGAATCGAAACTCCAGTTGCTGCAACGATGAATGAATTTTGTATTTCTTTATTTTTCACAACTTATATTTTTTAATCAAATGTCAAAAATTATATCACTTTCAATTCTGCTTTTTTTGTCAGTAATTCGACGTTGAATAGCCTTTCCCATAACTACAAAGTAAAACGCAGCTGCATTAAGAAATTGGTAAGGGCATTTGGGTAATAATTATTTGCAAATTGTCTTTGACCATTTAATGCGGATGCATAGGTGTATCCGTTTGTAGTGTATGTAGCATTGGTAATATTATTTACTAGGCAAATTATATCTATTTGTTTGAACATTTTTGTTCTAACAGTATAGTTTATCTGCAGATCAACCACCACCGAAGCATCTATGCTTTGTAATTTGTTTTGGGTATTGTCCAAATATTGACGTGATATATATTTCCCCGACAATGCAATTTGTAAATCTTTGATAGGACAATATTTTACTTGTCCAAACCCTGTGATGGCGGGAGAGAAGGCAATATCCACAGACTTATAAGTTTGGTTTAATTTATTCTCCATCCAGTTTCCGGCACTGTCGTAATAGTCTAGATATTCGTGGTAATTTTTGATTTTATTTTGGCTTAAGGTAAGGTTTGCCATTACCATGAACTTATCATTTATCTTATAGTTTAACTCAAATTCAACTCCTGCTCTGTAGCTTACGGGAACGTTCACACGGTTATAAGAACCTACATCATTCACACTACCATCGTTCACCAGTTGGTTTTTATAATACATATAGTACATATTGGTATTAAAATTAAAATCAGATTTGTGATAGTTCCACCCAAGCTCTGCATCTTGCATCATTTCGGGTTTGGGCACGCTAGTTTTTGAAGCAATGATAATGTCGCTGCGAACCGGTTCACGATGGGAAACACCATAGTAGATATTTAATTTATTAGTCTTATTTAATTCATAATTTAACCCAGCTTTGGGGTTGAAAAAATAGTAATTCAGATGTTGTTTAAAATCGACCAAGTATCCATACACGTCATCATTTCCTTTTAATTTATAGTCAATAATACGATATTGTAAATCCACAAAATAATTTAATTTGGCAGTTATTTTATTATAATACTTTGCAAAGACATTATATTCGTTTTTGGTTGATTTACTATCATAGTATCTTTGGTTAATTTCGCTATTGCCCGCATTTCTGGCCCAAATAACATCGCCATAGTTTTTCCCTGCATATTGGGATGTGTGCATACCCACAGTTAGGTTTTTAAATTGGGCATTGACCATGGCTCCATAATAATTATTGTCTAACCAGCGTCGGCGTATTAAGTCTGAATTTGTGGTGACACTATCCACAAAAATAGAATATAAAGATAGGGGTTGGTCTTTCTTGTATTCTTCGTAATATCCATAGCCTTTGGTATAAAACAATGCGGTATTTATGATAATTTTTTTCAGTTTTTTGGTATAAAAGGCTTGGTAGTAATCTTGTTTATAATTGTCAGTTTGATTCTTATAGTTGAAGTCGTTATAAACCCTATTGGGCTTGGTGTTGGCATCGCCTTTTAATATATATTCAGGAACGCCGTTCCATGCCTGCCCAGTGATTTCTTTGCCTGAAAAATGTATCAGTTTTACCAACGTGTTTTTTTCATTATACACCGCCTGCATATAATATGACTTTAAATGGGCTTTGCTGCGCAACACATAACCATCGGAGTTGATAAGGGATAGGCGTCCATCCACCGTCCAGTTATTTATTTTCCCAGTTCCAAAATTGATATTATACTTTTGGCTAAAACGATTTTTTGGGAAGGCAGTAAATCCGCTTTTCTCGGGCGTGATATATCCAAATGAGGTGGCAAAATTGGTATATGATTTTGTTGATTGTTCCAAGGTTTTCAAATTGATGCTGGCACCAAAAGCCGCGTTACCATTGGTACTGGTTCCCACGCCGCGTTGCACCTGTATATTCCCCGTACCCGAGGCAAAATCAGGCAAATCCACCCAGTATATACCGTGGCTTTCGGCATCGTTTAGCGGTACACCATTTACAGTAACATTAATGCGGGTGGCATCTACACCTCGTATGCGAATGCCAGTATATCCAAACCCATTACCCGCATCGCTGGTAATCACAGTTGAAGGGGTACGATTGAGTAGGTAAGGTAAGTCACGGCCTGTGTTGTTGGCATCAATTTCTTTTTTGCCTACTAGTGTGTTTGAAGGGTTAGCCTTAGCACGGGTTGCGTTTACGTTTGCTTCGTCCAAAGTTTGAGCGGTGTCGATTTGTGCAAAAGCAAAGTTTGTTGCTAAACAAAGCATCAAAATGAATAATTTTTTCATGTCGTTTTTAATTACAGGACGGCACAAAAAAGTGAGAAACACAAAGAAGCCATAAAGGGCCTCTAACTCTTTTCCCTTCGCAGGTACTAGCCTGAGCAGGTTTTGAGGGTGTGATCTCAGTCCATTTTGCGGACACCCCTAAAGACTTATTTGCCTGCAATATTACAGAAAAAAACATCATCCAACTTAATTTTTATTTTCATAATATTGCAAAGTAGTATTAAGTAGTGAGTATTAATATCTTGGTTCCGTCGGCTAATGCCAGACGGTAATAGATTTACCTTATACTTTATACTATCTACTTTATACTAAAAACACCTCAATGAAAAAAATTATACTCTACATACTACTACAAGTTTTATTGTTACCATCTTTTGCCCAAACAAATTATTATAATAATGATGTAAAGACACCGCACCTTAACAAATTTGCTTTTGTGCATGCTACCGTTTTTATTGATGCAAAAATACAAATTACAGATGCTACTTTATTGGTGGAAGACGGAAAGATAAAACAGTGCGGTAAGGGTATTGTTGTACCTAAAGACTATCATACTATTGATGTTACAGGTAAATATATATATCCATCGTTTATTGATATATACAGCAGTTATGGAATGCCCGTTAAGAAAGTCAAAGACCCAACAAATAACCAGTTCAACAGCAATAAACCCGGACCCTATAATCAAAACGAAGCCATAAGACCAGAAACAAATGCTTCCGAATTATTTGATGCGGATGAAAAAACAGCTTCGCAGCTTCGCAATTTAGGTTTCGGGTGTGTGGTAACGCATAATATGGACGGCATTATACGAGGCACAGGATCCCTGGTAACATTGGCAAAAGCAAGTGATAACAAAGTGATGGTGTCGCCTATAGTAAACACCAATTACTCATTTAATAAAGGAAGTTCTACCCAGATGTATCCAGGTTCGCTGATGGGTGCTATTGCGTTATTGCGTCAAACAAATTATGATGCCAGTTGGTACCAAGTTGCTACAAAGAAAGAAACAGATTTGAGTTTGGAGTATTATAATAAAACAAACAAACTGCCCAAAATATTTGATGCAGGGAATAAATGGAATGTATTTAGAGCTGCGAAAATTGCCCTGGAGTTTGGACAGAAATATATATATAAAACTGATGGTGGGGAATACCAAAGATTGGAAGATTTGAAAAATTTGGGATGTGCAGTTATTACACCACTTAATTTTCAACTTGCATTTAAAACAGACAATATATATGTGAATGAAAAATATAGCTTGATGCAATTACTGCAATGGCAAATGTCGCCCTATAACCCGTATTTATTGGACTCAGCAAAGATTGAATTTTGTTTCACCATCTATGATTTAAAAAACAAAAGCGATTTTTATAAGAACCTGAAGAAGGCAGTTGCTTATGGTTTGCCTGCTTCACAAGCTTTGAATGCCCTTACCCAAAATCCTGCAAAAATGATGGGAATTGAAAATACAGTGGGTAATCTGCAAAACGGAAAGCTGGCTAACTTTATTATATGCACCGATACACTTTTTGGTGAGCGTTTTCAGATTATAGATAATATTATACAAGGAGAAGTATATAATAATGAAAGCTATTTAAAATCGCAAAGTAAAACAGAAGGAATATATAGTGTTATAATAGAAAATAGAAGGCACTATGTACAGTTGAAAAATAAAAACGGCACTTTTATATTAAATCCTGAATTAAATCAATTAACAGTAAAAGTTGATTCTCAAAAAATAACGGGTAAGGTAAGTGTGCAGTTTTATTATAATAACAATGCTATTAAAGGAAGCAGATTTTGCGATGCGATACCAGATTCAGCAAGGCCCGACAAAGTTTTTCCACGTTTAGATTTGCCCAAACCCTTCATCGCATTTGGCAACAACAAATTACCAGAAGCTAAAAATTATCATATAAAAAACATCACCATATATACTGCTGAAAGCGATGGAGTATTATATAATACCGATATAATAATTGCATCAGGAAAAATAAAAGAAGTTGGCAAAAATGTAACTTGTACTAACTGTGAAACTGTTGATGGCACAGGCAAATACCTCACACCCGGTATTATAGATGAACACTCACATATCGCCATATCGGGTGATGTAAACGAACCTACGCAAAGTGTAACGAGCGAAGTGAGAATAGGCGATGTGGTTTTCCCAGAAGATATAAATATATATCGTCAGCTTTCGGGCGGTGTTACTAGCAGTCATTTGTTGCATGGTTCAGCAAATTGTATTGGCGGACAAACACAACTAATCAAAATGCGTTGGGGAGAAAATGCAGAAGCTATGAAATTTGAAGGATGGGCAGGGCAGATAAAATTTGCACTGGGCGAAAATGTCAAGCAAAGCAATTGGGGCGAACACAATATGGTTCGTTATCCGCAAACCCGCATGGGCGTTGAGCAAACAATGGTAGATGCATTTACCCGTGCAATACACTATAAAATGGAATGGGTAGGATTTAATTTGAACAGCGACAAGTACGGACTGAAACCCAGAAGAGATTTGGAACTTGATGCATTGGTAGAAATTGTGGATAAAAAACGTTTCATTACCTGCCATAGTTATGTGCAAAGTGAAATTAATATGTTGATGCATGTAGCAGATAGTTTTGGTTTTAAAGTAAACACGTTCACCCATATTTTAGAAGGATATAAAGTAGCAGATAAAATGAAAAAGCATGGTGCAGCAGCCAGCACTTTTGCCGATTGGTGGGCATATAAATACGAAGTGATGGAAGCCATTCCGTATAATGCCGCTATATTATATAAAATGGATGTAACCACCAGTGTAAATAGTGACGATGCTGAGATGGCTCGCCGCCTGAACCAGGAAGCCGCAAAGAGCATGAAATATGGCAACTTGAGTGATACACAAGTAATAAAAATGTGTACCATTAATCCCGCCAAAATGTTGCATATCGACCATAAAACAGGAAGCATAAAAGTAGGAAAAGATGCCGATGTTGTGATATGGAATAACAATCCTTTAAGTATATATGGTGTGTGTCAAAAAACATTTGTGGATGGAAAACTATATTATGATATCGACCAACAACAAAGCATTATGAGTCAGCAAAAATGGTTGAAGCAGCAGATTCTAAAAAATATGGAAACATATAATAAGGAAAGTAAGGAAACACCCAGCACCGAAGGGGCAGAAATGGAAAAGGAAGCATATAGTTGTGGGCACGAATAATTTTGTGGAATAATTAAAAGATAAAGTATACATTTGCCAGCAAGAATCGTTATCTGTTATCAGTTGTCTGTTATCGGCACTGGCACAGATAACGGACAATTGATAACCCCAAAACAACCATGAAAAAACTCACATTTATTATTATGCTCACCAGCTTAGTATATGCTGGCTGCAAAAAGAAAACAACTACTCCGATTAATACTCCGGTAGTTGCAACCGAAAAAATCATTGAGATTAAAACCTCTTTTGGCAACATGTATATGTGGTTATATAAACAAACACCGCAGCATCGAGCCAACTTTTTAAAATTGGCTGATGAAGCTTATTTTGATGGTACCACATTTCACAGAATTATTCAGGATTTTGTAATACAGGGAGGGGACCCCCTAAGCAAAGACTCAGACCCTAGCAACGACGGTACAGGAGGCCCAGGATATACTATACCGGCTGAATTTATAGATAGCTTGAAGCACGATTATGGAGCAATAGGTGCAGCACGAGATAACAATCCTCAAAAAGCATCAAGCGGCAGCCAGTTTTATGTGGTCACTAACAAAGCAGGCACCCATAATTTAGACAAGAACTATACTGTTTTTGGGAAATTAATAGGTGGTGTAGATATAGCTTATACTATTTCTAAGCAAAGCAAAGGTGCCAATGACCGTCCGCTCACTAACATTTCAATGGATGTAAATGTAATTGAAAAAACACTCGATCAGTTGAAAACAGAATTTAATTTTGCGCCTTAAGATATTAAACTGCCTTATTAATTTCATAACACAGCTATAGTACTTTTGCTAGCTAAATAAACCATGAACAAATTTCATATATATATAATCACTTGTTTGTTATTCCTAGTATCATGTATGGGAAGTAAGAAGGATAAAGCTGTGGATGATATATTAGCAAAGGGTAAAATAGACCCCAAGCTTGTGCCAGCTAGTGTGGGCTATGTACCTGTGCAGCCATTCTTTACAGGGTTTACACACCCAGTAGATGTAGTGATGGGTTTTGATGAATTATTATATGTAATAGATGATAAGGGTTTAAATATAATAGACCAAGCAGGGCGATTACAACAAATTATATATATACCCGGAGCAACAGATGTAGCGCAGGATCGTCGATTACATACCTATGTGGCCGGAAGAGTAAATATTATGGTAGGTGGGCTAACAAAAAATGTAGCAGCGGTATATCATTTAACAAATACGGCAACAGGAAATTATCAAATAATCGATACTCTCATCCATCCCTATTGCGATGGCACTCGAGGAAGTAGCTTCAGTGCATTAGACGAACAAGTAAAATTTACAGGACTGGCGTGTACTGCTGACAATAAATTATATGTTGCCCGCACCGGCCCAACGCCTGACAATCCACCAGCAATTGCTGATAACAATGTTTTGATATTTGATAAGGATGGAAACAATACAGGATATGCCACGGGCCTAAGCCCGAATTCCCCCAGTCTTAAATCGGTGATGGGGCTGTCGTCTATAGCAACTTTTGCAGCACCGCCACAACGGGTTTTTGGTATTAACCCCAACCCTGATTTTTTGGTAACACAAGCAGAACCATCTCAAGCAATTGAGTTTCGTGCCTTGTGGATTAAGCAATTCAATGATCCTGATCTGGGAATTGTATATAGCGAAAACACCAGTTTGCTGAGTTTTGATAATTCAAAAGCGAGCAGTTATTTATACAAACCCAATCGTTTCGAAAACCCATCGGATGTATATATAGCGGGCGATCAAAATGCATATATATTTTTGGTGGATGCGAGCAAAGATTCGCTGTTTCAATTTACAGCGAGAGGTTACGAAGGCGTGAACCCGCCTGCCAATTATGGCAGCAACAAACAAATATTTGCCTCGTTTGGAGGCAAGGGACAAGGCTTGTTCAACTTTGATGAACCAAGCGGTGTGTGCTATTATAAACGTATGGTATTTGTGGCCGATAAAAACAATAACCGCATTTGTAGGTTTAAGTTAAGCACTGATTTGGAATAGCGTATAAGTCAGTTCCGATAGCTATCGGAATTATGGTTGACAGTGCTATAAGTTTGTACTCTTCGATTAACTCAGAGTGACAAACCGACCATTATTCAACTACAACTTTGTGTTTACTTATCCCGTTTTGGGTCAATACTTCTATATAATAAACGCCTGAAATACCAGGCAAATCAACCGTATTCACAATATTATATAAAACCGTTTCCGAAATTTGTTGACCTGTTATATTATATAATTTCACAACCGATTTCCCGATATCATTTTTCAAATCTATATGAATTTGATGATGGGAAGGATTAGGATAAACACGAACAGAATTTAAATTTTCTATATTGTATATACTGTTTGGTAACACTGTTATTTTAACAGGGACATAAATATTTTTTACGGAATTACTACTACAATCCATTATAATAGTATCTGTAAAAAAACCTGAAGTAGTACAATAGTATTTCAAGTCCAAACTACCCGCAAAACCGGCATCACAGCTTATTGCTCCGACAGCTTTGGTAAATAAATTTGTTTTAATATTGGTAAATAAAAGTGTTTGATTTCCTAAACCAGTTGCGGTAATTGTATATAATAAAGTATCATACAAATTAGCAGACAAATTTATTGTAGAATCGAAAATATAAAAGCTATCATTATATGGAGCATTTGAAGTGTTGGAGATACTTGTTATACGTTCTGTAAATTCAGGATGGTCGATAAAAGGATTGCGGTTTTTTTGTAGTTTAAAGATTGCCTCGTTGCGAATGGAATCTTTTGTGGTAGGTAAAATAGTAGTATTCCATTCACGCAGAATTTTCTCTTGACCAGTTAAAAAACTACTATAGTTTTGATATCTAATAGCAAAGTAAAACAATGCCCTAGCAGCCCGTCCTTTGTGCGCATCCGTAGGCTCAAACATACCACTTGCCGATTTGCTGCCACCTTGCTGCCACTGCGGATTTGATACCACACCAAAAGGGTTATTACTGCGTGTCGAATTTGCATTTTCATCAACAGGAAACAAGTGGTGCATATCACTCACCATTGGGTCTTGGCTACTAAATAAACTTTGTGGCCATGTATGTTCGGTATTGAAATTATAATTGGTTTGTGCATCGCTGCGATTGGTATAATTTGTAATTACACGGCCAGTATAAACACACTCCAAAGTATTTACAGTATCACCAGTACCATTATTTTTGCCATTATCATATTGCATAAACATTTTGTCGCGGGCACTATTGTATCCTAAACTATTATAGTTTTTTGACAATATAGTTTGCAAAGAAGTTTTTAAGGGTTCTTCGCTTAGATTCTCGGTAGAATCATAATATTTTTCCTTGTATCGGCCTTGCCCATATAAGTGAAAATTATACGTGCCATGGTTTTGCACATAGAAAAGCAACTCGGCAGCATGTATTATATTATGCAAGGGAGAAAAACCTATTGTAATACTTTTTTGTCCGTAGGGCGGCAGAACAAAAGCAGTATCGTTAGTATAATAATTTTTATTAAATATTTTTATTTTATATATAATTAAAGTTTTTGCAGTTTTGTTACTCACTTTTATTACTTTTGTTTGCGTGTCTTTACTATACACCACGCCAAAATCGGCAAGGGTTGGGTAAAAATCAAGGATTTGCGAGAAGAGGTTATTCGCAAAGGCAAATAAACACATAAAGCTAAAAATATATTTCATATTTTTTTGTATTATAAATTGAGATCCTCCAAATCAACACCCTCATCGTAGTTTTCCATAAATAGTTCCCAATACCAAAGGTCAATACCTGGGTTTGCATGGTCTATAAGTTCTATGATAGAATCTGCTATTGCTTCAGGAATAGGATTGTCTTTTAGCTGGTCAGGCGTTTCACGATTCTCAGCAATATTGTTAATTTCCACCAGGGCATTTATGTAATTATTAAGTGAAGTGGCTACATGGTATGCTTGCCATTCGCTATTGTCGTTATTGGCAGTATATACTTTTTCAGTTTCCATATCTACAAAAATGGGTGAGCCAAACTCGTCAGTAGCAAAAGCAAACCAATGTTTTTGCCAAATACCTTCTTGCGGTGTACCATTAATATTCCGTGTATATTGTACTTGGTCGTCGATAATGCTAACGGGGTTGAAAAACTGCACCAAACGATAACCCATACCCACCCTCTCAGGGCTGCGGTCGGTAAGTGTTTGTATGATTTCGTCGAGATGTATCATGGTTTATTTGTGGTTATTAAAACAATTGCAAAGGTAGTACGTTTATTAGCTACCTTCCCGTTTTTGAGCGAGATGAAATTTTATTATCAATATTTGAGTGGCTGCAGGTTATTTTTGCGGTAAATGTTGAACCTAAAAGCAACTATCGACGACAACTCTGGCTTTTGCTTTGGTGTGGTGTATGCCATACAAATGGCTGAAGATTATTTGGACGAGCAAGGGCACTTATATTGCTTGGGCGATATCGTTCATAATGATGAAGAAGTAGAACGCCTTAAAAAAAAAGGGCTCGAAATAATTGACCACGAAAAGCTCGCTGAACTGCAAAACGAAACTGTTCTGATTCGTGCCCACGGCGAACCTCCGGATACTTATGAGCTGGCTTTAAAAAACAATATACAGTTGCTCGATGCCAGTTGCCCTGTAGTATTGAAATTGCAGAATAGAGTTCGCGAAGCACATAACAGCGAAAACCCGATTATCATTTTCGGCAAACACGGGCATGCAGAAGTGAAAGGATTGGTAGGCCAAACAAACGGGAAAGCTACTGTGATAGAGACTTTTGACGAATTAAATAATTATGCATTACCTGAAAAAGTGGCACTGTATAGTCAAACTACAAAGAGCACCAAAAAACTGTATGCATTAAAAGAGGAGCTACAAAAACGCGGTGTGGAGGTTAGTTTTAATGACACATTGTGCAGGCAAGTATCTAACCGCGATATTCAATTGCGTGAGTTTGCTACCAAATATGATATTATCGTATTTGTATCAGGTAAAAAATCATCAAACGGATTGGTATTATATAATGTATGTAAAGAGTATAATACAAACACATATTTTATTAGCAGCAAAAGCGAGATTGATACACCCTGGTTTTCAGAAGGCAAAACTATAGGGATATGCGGAGCCACCTCAACGCCCCAATGGTTGATGGAAGACGTAAAACAATATATAGAAACAATATAATAATATGATAAAAAAAGCACAATCAATTTTGGGATTTTTTACTTTAGCTGGATTATTAAACCTGATGTGTAAACCCGCACCTCCAGATGATATAACCACAGAGAAAGATTTTTATAAATTCACAATAAAGTCTGTTGATGGAGAACCCATTGATTTGGCTGCATTTAAAGGTAAGAAAATATTATGTGTGAATGTAGCGTCATATTGCGGCTATACAGCACAGTATGAGGGCTTGCAAAAACTGTATGAAAAGTACATGGGCAAATTATTTATTATAGGTTTTCCTTGCAATCAATTCGCCTTTCAAGAACCAAATTCTGGAGCCCAGATTAAGCAATTTTGTACCTCAAAATACCATATAAGTTTCCCGCTTACCGAGAAGATAGACGTAAAGGGGAAACACCAGCATCCCATTTACCAGTGGCTTACACAGAAAAGTTTAAATGATGTTGCCGACCATGAAGTGAAGTGGAATTTCAATAAGTTTTTATTGGACGAAAATGGCAAGTTCCTAAGTTATTTTTCATCAAAAGTTACTCCGTCCGATTCAGCTTTGATAAGTATGATAGAAAAATAAGTGAGAAAAATCAGCTATTTTCCTGATATCTGTTTCAGATTTTTTTATGTAATTTAATAAATTCGCCCTACAAAAATAAATTTCAGTATGAATAAGAAATATACCGCATTACTTATATTTGCCGCTATGCTATTTTGGACTTGCCAACATACAGTTGCTGATTTGACAAGCCTTAAAGATACTTTTATCAGTAGAAATGGAAGCAATGAAAGCAGAGGAATGGATGGTGACTGTGGAAGTTGCCATGAGCATAAAAGTGGAAGTCAAAAAATAACTTTGGGTGGGACATTATACAAAGCTGACAAATCGACAATCTATAAAAATGGTGGCGTAATTAATCTTTATTCGCAACCGGGCGGGCAAGGAACCTTGCTAAAAACAATACATGTGGACAATGTTGGAAATTTTTATTCCAATGCCAATTATATACTATCCACCCCTTATTACGTAGAAGTAGTAAGTGCGGCAGGAGATACTGCACACATGGCTCAATCGCTTGCCAATGGCTCGTGTGGCTCTTGCCACGGAAAAACCACCGACAATATTTTTGTAAAATAATAAATACTATAATTAATATAACTATGAAGAAAATTATTTTTACGCTTTTTGCTATTGCTATTTTAGGTTTTAGCTCCTGTTATTATGATAAAGAGGATAAACTATATCCTGCAAAAATTAGTACCTGCGACACTAGTGCCACTACTTTACGTTATGGCGGTCCAATCAAAACCATTATGGATCAAAGCTGCAGCTTATCTGGATGCCACAATACCAATTCTGCACAATCAGGTGTGGTTACTGATACTTATGCCGATTTGAAAGATGCGATGGTTAACCGCAGCACTTTTATGTGTACCATTGAACAAACGGGTTGCTCAAATATGCCCAAAGGAGGAACCAAACTTTCCGACTGCAAAATATCGCAGATAAAACTTTGGCAACAAAGAAACTATCCCCAATAATATAATATCCCCATATGAAAAAATTATATATATATATAGTCGCTCTCCTTTTGGCAGGAAACCTACAAGCTCAGGATGACATGATGGCTATGATGGATGACTCTAACGAGAAAGCCGACCCCGTATCGGGAATGTTCAAAGGAAACCGTTTGGTGAATGGGCATACTACCGAGACTGTTGCCAAGCACCATTTAGATTATAAAATTCATCACCGTTTTGGGAGGGTAAACGAAGGACCTTACCAATTTTTTGGGATAGACAATGCCCAAATGTTTATGGGTTTCGATTATGGTGTTACCGATAACCTTACTGTGGGTGTGGGCCGTAGCAATGAGAACAAAACATTTACGGGCTTGGTAAAATACAAATTAATGACCCAAACAGGCAAAGGTAAAAACAGCAAACCATTATCTATTACTTGGCTCTCTAATATGGGAATGTTCTCAAAAAAATGGTCGGAATTGGGATTGGACAGCCGCAAAAATTTTGCATCGTCACGCATGTCATTTACTCATCAGTTATTGATTGCAAAAAAATTCAGTTCAAAAATGTCCCTGCAATTAATGCCTACTTTTTTCCACCAAAATTTGGTGACCGCTGCCGATGAAAAGAATGATTTATATATAATGGGTGTGGGCGGAAGTTTCCGTATAAACCGCAGTACCCGTTTCAATGTAGAATATTATCCAGTATTGAACCGATATAAAAATAGTACCACCACCAATCCGTTATCCATAGGATTTGATATAGAAACTGGCGGACACGTTTTTCAATTGGTGCTGAGCAACTCACGTGGCATGGTCGAAAATATATTTCTGCCAACAACTACGGGCAAGTGGAGCAAAGGCGATTTGTATTTTGGTTTTAATATACTCAGATATTTTAAATTGGGTAAACGCAGATAAGAATTATTATATATATTATACCAACATTTTAATGAAAACTACAGCAATTATTATTGCAATTTTATTTGCATCTTTCACATTTTATCAGTGCACAGGCCCTGCAGCTATCATAACTTCGCCTGCTGATAAAGAACTAATCGCAGCACAAAAACGCTGGCCTTATGTTACTAAAGAACAGTTAACAGAAGGGTATACTATATATACCACCAAATGTACCAAATGCCATGGCGATAAAGGAATAACAAGCCGTTCAGAAGCTGAATGGGGTATAGCAATTGGCGAGATGGCACCCAAAGCCAAGTTGACCGATATGGAGAAAGAGAACCTTACGCGTTATGTTTATTCAGCAAGGGAAGTGGGCGTGGGGAAATAATATTACCTCCCATCAATCAAAAACTTTCCGCGTTTCATCAAAGCTAATTTATC
>Ga0114970_10000488_pt1 | contig 29826 bp, 28 predicted proteins | sample M_140205_XF_Meta_FD_87030 | JGI IMG/M metagenome (GOLD analysis project Ga0114970, IMG submission 87030) | Freshwater microbial communities from Lake Montjoie, Canada to study carbon cycling - M_140205_XF_MetaG | ecosystem: Environmental > Aquatic > Freshwater > Lake | place: Lake Montjoie...
CCCATCGCTGACCTTGAAATCGGGCGAACCATAATCGCCAGTCCATTTATAGTTCCACCGCGTGACATCGTAGTTCTGCGGATCGGTAGCGGATGCCTCATCAAGTGGACTCGTAAACTGCAACTCCACCCCATCTTTAATGGCATGCAATTCCACCGGCATCGTCACCGTCGTCCCCGTATATCGAACCCGAGAAAAACACCCAAACTTCGCCGCATCACTCTGCCAAACTTTCAACCCACTCACATAAAGTTGACCATCCTTCGGACTAAACCGCCCACGCATAATCCCACTGGAAAACCTCAAGGGAAATTTCACCACCGCTCCCTGCGCCACCCCGTCGACCGTCTCCATCGTCACCCCATAGAGCAAGCAATGACCATAGCTCATATGGAGCATTCGACCTTCCCATGGACCCCACTTCCCTCCAGTCACCCAGACCTCACCGCCGGGCGAGTTGTCCACATTTTGGGGCATCCAGAGCAAAGGCTGGTCATATCCATCTACTGGCGTAGGGGACTTGCCCCAAAATTCGGTTTTAAATTTCGCCCGATCCTCCGCGCTACTTGGATTAGCCTCAAACTCTTGCCCGTCTCGCCCCTTGAACTTCAACACCTTGTGAGCCGCTGGGGTCATCCCATAAAAGCCCCCCTGCTTAATAATGTTCAGGCGGTTCGCGGGCATCCAATGCCCCTGATTATCGCTGCAACTCAGGATGTCCTTCGGCCCCATTCCCAAACCGTTGGGCGCTCGCAAACCAGTGGCAAATGTCTCCAACTTCGATCCATCCTTCGAAATCCGAACCATTGTCCCTTGATGAGGACTGGTGTTCGTTGGCGTCCACGGCGATCCTTTTCCAAAATAAAAATTGCCCGCACTATCCGTCTGCAAATCGAGCGCGAACTCGTGGTAATTCTCCGTCACCACGCAGTCGTTGTTAAAGTTCTCGTAATAATCCATCTCCCCATCCCCATTCAAGTCATGCAAACGCGTAATCTGATCGCGTCCAGTAACATAGACCTTCCCATCAACCACCTTACATCCCAATGGCTGAAAAAGACCGGTCGCCACTCGCTTCCATGTAACCTTCTCCAGTTTCGCATCCAAACCGCCGACCACCCAAACATCCCCACCGATATTCACAATCGCCGCATCTCCGTTCGGCAAAAAATCGTGCCCACCAAAGCGCAACCACGACGCATAGGGATTCGGATCTGGCGGAGTAATTTCGTCGATCACATAGGGACCAACATCCGACCCAATTTTACCCTGCGTGACCACCGCAGCCCCCCAATGAGGAGGTCCACCCTTGCACCACCCACTGAGATCAGGCAAGACCTCCGCCTTAACCTTGACATCAGGCAAAGCAACTCCACCAGAAGCTATTACCACCCTAAATGTAGCAAGTGCTTTCCGTGCAGGAAACCGCACCACGGTCTTCCCATCCGCCGCCTTCTCCAACTTCACGCCAGCGTCATCCCCCCCCACCCGATCCTCCACCCGAGCAACCAGATTTTCTCCAACGCCCACAAGCAAACTCACCGCCGGTCCCGCACCAAGGGTGACCGTTCGAGAGAGAATCATCCCGCCGTCTTTAACCTCGGCACTTGGCATTTCGAGAACGGCTGTTTTCCCAACCTCATAGCTAAGGATCACCTTCTCGCCATACAAATAAAGCCCACGATACTTCACCGCTGAGGCACTGGGGAGGTTCCCCTGATGCCGATCTCGCGGATCATCACCGATTTCTCCGGTGCTCCAACCTGGCAAATACGGCGACGTAAACTCTAGCTTTCCCGCAGGGGAGATTTGCCCCTCAAGTCCGCCTCGGTCACCAGGAAATTTAATAAATCCCCCCGACCACGCCGCACTAATCCGCAGCAGTTCAGGATCAAACAAAACTGCTGCTGGGTGCTCTTTGTCACCCACTTTAATCGCCACACCCTTTGCTGTAACCTGACCGTTGATCTTGTAGCAACCGGCATGGAACGGTCCAAGATCCGTTTGATCCCAAGGAATTCCCGCGTGCAATGAAAGCGCGAGACCCGCAAAGGCACCGGCAAGGATGAGTGAGGTTTTAGTCATAGGTTGAGTAATCGGTGGGTGGGCTGAGATATGGTTCTGAATGTCTACGAATAGCTTACTTTTTTTCAACCATCCAAATGTTTCGATAAAAGACGGGATTGCCGTGCGCCTGGAGCTGGATCGGCCCCGGCTCTGGGCCTTCCTTGCTTCCAGCGGCGGTGGTGACATGCGGAATTTCCGTGTGATCCTGCACGAGCACCCCATTCAATTTTACGGTAATTACCGCGCTTTTCACTTTCTTTGCCCCATCAAACTTAGCGGCCTCAAATTCGATGTCATATGTCTGCCATGAAAGTGGCGGAAAACACATGTTCAACTTCGGCGCCGCCACGCTATAAATCCCTCCTGTCTCGTTATTTTCCCCTTTTAATCCAAAAGAGTCGAGCACCTGGCACTCAAACCGATCCTGCAAATAAACCCCACTGTTCCCACGACCCTGACCGCGCGCATTCGGCTTGAACGGCGTGCGGAACTCCAGATGCATCGTGCAATCTCCAAACTTACCCTTCGATTTCGTCCCGCCCGCCAGAAACTTTCGCTCATCGATTTTTCCGCCCTCCCACGCATCCGCGTTCGTTCCATCAAAAAGAATCGTCGCCCCAGCAGGTGGCTTCGCCCCCAAAGTGGGCGACTCACGAATAATATGCTTCAGCGACCATGCGCCACCCTGATCGTTGGTTCCCTTCAACTCCCCACCAACGATCTCGCCCTTCCACCCCTCACCATTAAAAATCACCTTCTCTCCCTCCCTTTTCGCCTCCACCGAAACTTTTTTCTCAAACTTTTCCACCGCCCCAGGCAAACCCTTGTCCCAGCCCACAATCTGGAATTTCCCGTCGCCCAAAGCGATCACCTGAGCGGCACAACCCTCACCAACATACTCACCCTGAACCGCAAAGTCTGGCCCCGCTTCACTCGGCTCAAGAAAAGTCGGATCAGCTGCCCGAGCTTCAAAAGCTGAGACGCAAACAACGGCAAGAGCAGTAGAAAATTTCAACATAAACAAAGGGATAAATGGTCACGCGATCCGAAGCAACAACCCCAGCAAACTTTTTTTCTTAAATCCCTGTTCAGATCAAATCATCCCCAAACTTTTTAGTTCGCTGAAATTACTCGTTGGCAATTCGTTTCCAGTCGCTATCTTACTCACCCCTTTTTAAAACTTGCCCGAACTTATATGAATGTCGTCATCGAAACCCTTCCAAACTGCATCACCACCCTTCGCATCGAACTCGGTTCCGACCAAGTCAATCGCGTCTGGAACGCCGTGACCGCCGACTATACCAAATTCGCTAAGCTCCCCGGCTATCGCCCAGGCAAAGCTCCCCAAGCAGTCGTGGAAAAAAAGTTCAAAAAGCAAATCCGCGAGGAACTCGAAAAGAAACTTCTCTCCGAGTCTTGCCGGGAAGCCATCAGCGAGAAAAAACTCCGCGTCCTCTCCCTCTCCCAAATCGATGATGTCGAATTGGCCGAAGATAAGACGATGAAGTTTACCGCCACCCTCGTCACCCATCCCGAATTCGAACTCCCAAACTACAAAGGGATCGTCGTCCCCATGCAGGCAACCGATGTCGCAGATGCCGAAATCGAAGAGGCACTGGAAAACTTGCGCGACCAAGCCGCAGACTTCGCCGACCTCACCGAAGACCGAGGCGCCCAAATGGATGACTTTGTCGTCGTCGATTACCGTGGAACCGTCGATGGCAAGACCGTTGAGGAAGCCTTCCCCAAAGCTGGCAAACCCCTCTCCGGCAACGATGACTTTTGGATTCAGATGACTCCAGAAGCCTTCTTCCCAGGCTACGCGGCCGCCCTAGTTGATTGCCGCATCGGTGAAACCCGCACTTTCGAAATCGAAGTTCCCGCCGAGTTTCCCGTCGAAGGAATGAGCGGTCAAAAAATCGAATATGTTGTCACCTTAAAGGCGATTAAGCTGAAAACGCTTCCCGCTCTGGACGACGCCTTCGCATCCTCAGTTGCCAAAGGAAAAACTCTCGAAGAACTTCGCGCCATGGCCAGAGAAGAACTCGGCCGCCAGAAAACCGAAGAAGCAGAAAAAAATAAGCGAGCCTCCATTATGGCTCAAATCCTCTCCCAAGTGGAGTGCGAACTCCCAGTCGACATGGTCCGCAATCACACCCGGCGGATCCTTTCTGATATTGTTCGAGAAAACCAAGCCCGCGGAGTCGCCGAAGAGGTCATGAAGGAAAACGAACAGCAAATTCTTGGCACCGCATCCCAAGGAGCCCGCGAACAACTCAAGGCAACTTTCGTGCTCCTCCGCATCGCCGAAGTCGAAGGCATTCGGCCCACCCAATTGGAATTCACTCACCGCATCAATCAACTCGCCAATCGCTACCAAATGGCCGCCCCCAAACTCCTCAAGGAACTGGAAAAACGAGGCGCAGTGGACCAAGTTACCGAAGAAATTCTCACCAGCAAGGTCATCGAATTCCTCGTCACCCAATCCATTGTCACCACCTTGCCCGTTCAGGAATAGTTTCTGCTACTTCCACTCACTCTCTCGCTCCTAAACTATGATCATCCAGCCCAACCGCAATATCATTACCCCCCAAAATAACTACTATCCGATGCCCATGGTCATCGAACGCAGCGGCAACCGCGAGCAGGCCTACGATATCTATTCCCGACTCCTTAAAGATCGAATTGTCTTCATCGGAACGGCCATCGATGACCATGTCGCCAATGCCGTAATCGCCCAACTCCTTTTCCTCCAAATGGATGACGGGAAAAAAGATGTCAGCATCTACATCAACTCCCCAGGGGGATCGGTGACCGCTGGATTGGCTATCTACGACACCATGCAGTTCATGACTTGCGCGGTAAATACCTACTGCATCGGAATGGCCGCCAGCATGGGCGCGGTCCTCCTCGCCGCTGGGACTCACGGAAAACGCTTTGCCCTCCCCAATTCCGATATCATGATCCATCAAGTCAGTGGCGGAGCTTCCGGCACGGCCAGTGATGTCGAACGCACTGTGGAATTTATGTATAAGCTCAAAAAACGCCTTATCCATATCCTCGCGCAACACACAGGAAAAACTGACGAACAAGTCAAGCTCGACTCCGATCGCGACTACTACATGAGCGCAGCGGAAGCCAAAGAGTACGGCCTCGTCGACGAAGTGGTAAAGTCTCGCAGAGAACTTCCCGGAGCCCAAAACGGTCTCCTCGACGGGACCTCTGCCGCACCGAAAATCGACGCTTAATCCCACCTCAAAGAAACTATTATGGCCAAAGCAAATAATCTCACGATGTGTAGCTTCTGCGGGAAGAGCCACGCCGAAGTTCGAAAGTTGATTGCCGGCCCAGGTGTCTACATCTGCGATAGTTGTATCAAGGTTTGCAAAGGCATCCTCGACAAGGAGTTAACCGACGACGCCCGACGCCAACCCTCCACTCTTCAAGTTCCCAAGCCCAAGGAGATTCGCGAAAAACTTGACCAGTTTGTCATCGGCCAAGATCAAGCAAAAAAAACTCTCAGCGTCGCCGTTCACAACCATTACAAGCGGATCATCCACAACGGAGCGGCGCCCACCAATGGAACCGTTTCCATCGACCCGCTAGCCGATGTCGAAATCGAGAAAAGCAACATTTTACTCATCGGCCCCACGGGAAGCGGAAAAACCCTCCTCGCCAGAACTTTAGCCCGAATCATTGATGTCCCATTCACCATCGCCGATGCCACCACCCTTACGGAAGCTGGCTACGTTGGCGAAGATGTCGAAAACATCGTCCTCCGCCTCCTCCAAGCCGCTGAGTATGATGTCAAACGTGCCGAAATCGGCATCATTTATATCGACGAAATTGATAAGATCGGTCGAAAAACCGACAACGTCTCCATCACTCGCGACGTTAGCGGGGAAGGCGTCCAACAAGCTCTCCTGAAAATTCTCGAAGGAACGGTCTGCAATGTCCCCCCCCAAGGCGGCCGGAAACACCCCCAACAAGAATACATTCAAGTCAGCACAGAAAAAATTCTTTTCATCTGTGGAGGTGCATTTGTCGGGCTCGACAAAATGATTCAAAAGCGCCTCGGAAAGAAAGCCCTCGGCTTCGGCGTGGCCTCGATGGACGCCAACAACGTAGAAATCCCTGCCAGCGAGGCCATCCGCTTCACCGAACCAGAAGACCTTCTCTCCTTCGGGATGATTCCCGAGTTCGTCGGCCGACTCCCCGTTGTCACGGCACTGGATCAGCTCACTGAAGACGAATTAGTGATGATCCTCACTGACACGAAGAACGCCGTCATCAAGCAATTTACTAAACTGCTCTCTCTCGATGGCGTCAATCTCAACGTCACCAAAGACGCCTTGCGAGCCCTCGCCGAGCAAGCCGCCAGCAAGGGAACCGGTGCCCGCGCTCTCCGCTCCATGATCGAAAGAATCATGCTCGATCTGATGTACGAGATCCCCAGCCGGACAGACATCGCCGATGTCACCATCAACCGAGCAGTCGTCGAAGGGAAAAAGCCTCCAGTCATTCGCAAAAAGCAAGACAAGGACGCCGCTTAACCCCTAGCGAGGCTCCACGGCGATCACCGTCCGTAGCGCCCGTAAAGGGATTCCAAGCGCTTCTCGATCGCCGTAAAAGAAATCGTCTGACCAGCGAGCTCCATGGTTCGCTCCATCACCGATTGCACATCGTGCGGGTGATCCAGCAAACGGGCCGCCAGATCAAACAACTCCTCACAACTTCGCCCGTGGCCGCAAAGATCAGGAAAGACCAAGCGCTCGGTTGTGCCGTTCCCTCCCACACAAGGAACCCGGCAAAGTAGCGCATCGCCAGCCACTTGCCCAGGCACGGCGCTCGCATCAAGTTGCCAAACCAGCCGATGCCTAGCCATCAGCCGAAGATATCCAGCATAGGGCAAGCGCCCTTCAATCACTCGCAACAATCCCTCGGGAAACCGCAAACGATCCAGCGTCCCCCGACCACGCCAACCGTCCCCATTAAATACTGTCACCGGCTCTTGCATCGCTTCCGCCAATGGCCGAATCGCTAAGAGCGCTGCAAGATGATTCCTCGAAGGCGTCGCAAACTCCCGCGTCCCCAAAAAAATCCCCCGTCGCTCCTCCACAGGCAGAGAAAAATCCCAACGAAAATCTTCAATTGGATACGGCGTGGGAAGAAACTCCACGGCACGAGCCCCCGCGCCATTGAAAAGAGCAACGAGGTCTGGAGTGGTCGCGATCGCCCCATCCGCCCGCTCACAAATCTCCTGAAAAATCCGCAACGGCCCAGCCCGCCTTAATGTCTCAGCTACCTGAAACGCCCCAGCCTCCTTCAATGCCACAAAAACCGTCTTGCCCGCACGCCGCAATTCATTAAGAGCATTTCTAGAATCCTTTAAATCACTCCGCAATAAGAGCATCACCCTTTTCGTCTCCTCGGGAATCGACTGGTCTTTTCGATAAAATCCCCCCGCTGTGCAAGCGGCGAAAGCATGGTAATTCACTGGCGGATGCACCGCGTCGTTAGGCACTCCAGCACGATCAAGAAAAATTTGATCAGGATCACTTCCCCGAGGATTAAGAACAGCGAAAGACATAAGCGCCCCAATGGACCAGAAAAGATTTTCCTCCGCAACGCACGACTCAACCCACAAAAGCCCCCATCACAAACCCTCCTCCGAAGTCGAAGCATCGACAAACAAACCACAACCCATAAGCTTCTCATCCGAGATACCGATCCCTAATCACGCCGGTCTATTCATGCATCCTCTCAAAAACGATTTGATCAAAGCACTTCGGAATCGCCTCCTCACTATGCCAGTCATATGGAGACTCGGGCGACTTGCCGAGTCCCTCATCCGCAGACTGAGCGGTCGTCCACGGACGGTCACCGAAAGCCCGAACTTACTTCCCCTGCTCATCCAGGTTCTCGCCGCTTTTTCCAAAGCCGATGGGCAACTCCTTGAAGGAGAGATTGATTCATCCCTCGGATTTCTCCGCTACGATTATCCCGAGGCGGTCTACTCCGAGCTTCGCAAACTTTTTCGGCAGGCCTTGAATGAAAACCAAGACCTTGCTGCCATGGCTCAAAAACTGGCCACGGAACTCGGCCCCGAGCGCAAGGTAATGCTCGGCGTTCAACTCTACGACTTGATCTCCAAGGCGGGAATGGAACAACAGCAAGTCGTCAACTTTTACGCGTTCATGACCCAACTCGGCATGGCCACCCAAGCGATCGATATCGTTTACCAACTCAACGCCGCCGAGGACTCCGACCGCACAGTTTATCAACACGGCCAATCTCCCCTCGAATCATTGACCTTTGGCGCCAATGGAGCCGCTGATGTCAAACATCAAGGCCTCACCGCACCAGAACGACTCGTCGCCTTTCGCTACCTCGATCTCATCCTCCTCAAAAATCAAAGCACCAAAGGAATCGTCGTTCGCGGACGCCCCCTCGGCCCAGGCTCCTTCTGCCGCGTTTACATGGGCCAGCGGATCGTTCTCGGCGAGCAAGTTCTTACCTACGAGGATCTTGTCTACTATTTTAATGCCAAAAAAAATCTCTCACTTACCCAAATTTACCTGACCATCGACCACGACGAAGAAGTCCAACTCTCCAAAGAAAAAACCCGCGATTCCTCTTTGGAAGTTCGGTTCGGGCTCAAGGTTCGCGTCCGCGCTCTCAAAAATATGGACGCTCTGCTCAACGGCATTGCCCTCCGCGCAGGAACCACCCTCGATGCAACGCTCGACGACAAAGTCATCTTTCACAATAACTCCGAACTCCCGCTCAACGATCTCCGCCGGCGAGCCCGAGCCCTCGGCGGCCGTTTCCAACTCAAAGCCTACAAAACAAGCTATCTCGTCTCCAATAATTCCAACCTTCTTGACACCGACGACATCCTTCTTTCCCCAGGCACGAGTGGCGAAGTTCTCCTGAAAATCCTTTGCGATTACGCCAACCGAGTCGGCAAACTCGAAGTCCTTCGCGCCGACCGTCCGATCCTCGTCGGCGATCTCCCCGTCAAGGGAACTGCCGATCTTCACGACGGAGATACCATCCACATCGATACGGGACAGATTCTCCGTTGTGACTTCTCCAATCGCATCATCGAGGAAGAGCGGAACATCATCTCCTCACTCGAAGTTCGCGATGTCTCTCACCAATTCCGTCGTGCCCAAATTGCCATGGATAGCATTTCCTTCACCATCAATCGAGGCGAGATGGTCTGCGTGATGGGGGCTAGTGGCTCTGGAAAATCCACCCTTCTCCGTTGCCTCTCTGGTCAACTCCCGCCAAACCAAGGCGAGGTCCTCCTCAATGCCCAGTCCCTTTACCCCAACCTAGACCGACTCAAACATTTCATCAGCTACATCCCCCAAGACGATGCCTTCGATGACCATCTCACCATCGAAGAAAATATCAGTTTCGCCGCCGCCATTCGCTCTCCGCACCTTTCCAGACGCGACCGGTCACGCCGCATCGAGGGCAAACTCTCTGAACTCGGGCTCAGCGAGCGCCGCTCAAATATCGTCGGATCTCCTCTCAAAAAAACCCTCTCAGGCGGCGAACGCAAACGACTGAACATCGGCCTCGATATGATCTCCAGTGCCGATGTTTTTTTGTTCGATGAACCCACCAGTGGCCTCAGCTCAAAGGATAGCGAACATGTCGTCGAAATTATCCGCTCCATCTCCCACAACAAAATCGTTCTCGTTACCCTCCATCAGCCCACCTCAAAACTCTTTCAGATGTTTTCCAAAGCCCTCCTCCTCGACAAAGGCGGACGAATGGTTTTTTACGGCACACCCACGGAAATGCTCAACTACTTTGCCGCGTCGGAACATGATCAACACTTTGGTCCCGAACTCGGCGGTTGCCCAGCATGTGGAACCACTCGCCCCGAATTCATCTTTGATGTCCTCGAAAGTCCCCTCCGCGATCTCACTGGCGAGGTGATTTACGAAGACAACTTTCAAGGCCAACTCGTTCCCGCCCGACGCTTCTCCCCAGACTATTGGCGGGATAAATACGAAAGTTTTCGCCTAGTCCAAGATGTCAAACAGGTCAACCTCAGCAAATCACCCCCCACTCTAGATCCGCCCCTCACTGATAACCCTGCCCTTCGCTCTCGTACCTCGATTCGTTGGCATGACGAATGGACCCAATTCCGAACCCTCCTCCGTCGCGCCTTCATGTCCAAAGTCCGCAACCGCGGCAACCTTTTCATCACGCTCCTCGTCGCTCCTTCTCTCGCCGCCCTCATCGGCTGGGCGCTTTATTTTACCGACGACGCCTCAGGAAAGTATGACTTCGCCAGCGCTTTCCATATTCCCACCTACATCTTCATCAGTCTGCTCGTGGCCATGTTTCTCGCTTTAATGAATAGCGTCGATGACATCATTCGCGACCGCGTCACCCTCCACCGCGAGCGCAATCTCGATGTCCGTCTCCCCTACTATGTCTTCTCTAAATTCGCCACCCTCGCTCTCTTCTCCGCCATCCAATGCGCTCTCTTCGTCATCATCGGAAACAAAATCTTAGAAATCCGCGGAATGTTCTGGGAATATTTCAACTACATGTTCATAACCGCCGCCAGCGGAACCTCCCTCGGATTAGTCATCTCCTCCCTCGCTAGCGATGGCAAAGCGGCCGCAAACTTCGTTCCCCTCGTCCTCATCCCCCAACTCATCTTTGGCGGGGCACTCATCAAATACGAGGACATGAATAAAGATCTCGATATGATTTATACCTTCCAACGCTGGCTGAAACGCCACCCCGAAGAATCTGCCCCCGGAGGCCGCGATGATGCCTCCCTCCGTATCCCCGTAATCAGCCACTTCGTCGCCACCCACTACAGCTACGAGGCACTCATCGTTGCCCAAGCTAAGCTCAATCCTCTCTCCTTTCGCCAAGAACTCATCCAGCGACAAATGGACGCGATCATCAAACATCGGCAACGCTCCGACGCCGAAAATCTTCGCCTCGAAAATCTCAAAGATACCCTCGCACTCCTCAGCGGAATGGAAGGAAAAAGCCGCGCCGAATTAGAGCGCCGCTTCGTTTTTGTCGATGCCATCATCGCCGGAAAACCTCTTGATCTTGCCTCCCTCCAAGGAAAGGGATCCGCCACCGCCGAACGCATTTACACCAACCAAAAAGTCACCGATCTCGTGACCAATGCCGAAACCATCCAGAGCGATATTCGACGGACCGATTCCAGAGGCCGACTCCAACCTATCAATGTCTTTTTCAGCCCTGAAAAATCATGGACCATCTCCTGCCCGACCATTCACCTCTCTAGCCCCCACTTTACCCTCAAACCCATCCGCATCCACATTTCCGTCTTCACCTACGCGACATCTATTCTCATCAGCAGTTCCCTCTTTCTCCTCGTCTGCGTCTACGGCGTTCTCCGGCGCCAACTCCGCACCAAAGGCAGGTAACCATCTATGCAACTAGGCTTTGTATCGGCAATTCTCCCAGAACTCACTCTCCAAGAAATTCTCGCCTTCGCCAAAACGGAAAGCTTCGCCTGCGTCGAACTCATCTGTTGGCCAAAGGGGAAAGCCCTCCGGCGGTTCGCAGGCGTCACTCACCTTGATGTCTCCCATTTCTCCCCGTCTAAAGCCGCCGACACCCTCCAATTCGCCGCCCATCACTCCGTTACCATCTCCGCCCTCGGCTACTACCCTAATCCCCTCGATCACAACCCCAAAATCGCCAGCGCTTCCACTGACCACCTCCGCCGCGTAATCCTCGCCGCGTCTCTCCTCGGTATCAATACGGTCAACACTTTCGTCGGACGCGATCAGACTCAATCCGTCGATGAAAACTGGCCACGCTTTCTCAAAACTTGGCGACCACTGATCGCTTTCGCCGAAGATCACGGCGTCCAGATCGGCATTGAAAATTGCCCAATGTCCTTCACTCGAGATGAGTGGCCTGGTGGAAAAAATCTCGCCACGACCCCAGCGATTTGGCGGCGAATGTTCCACGATATCCCCTCAAAAAATTTTGGCCTAAACTACGATCCCTCCCACTTTGTCCTCCAAGGCATGGACCCCACTTCCCCACTGCGGGAATTCCGCGAGAAACTCTTTCACATTCACGCCAAAGATCTTTCCATCCAACTCGACAAGGTCAACCAAGTCGGGCGCTTCGCCCACCCTGCCGAATGGCATCAACCTCGCATTCCTGGCTTCGGTGAAATCTCTTGGCCCCACTTTATCGCCTCTCTCATCGCGATCGGCTACGATGGCCCCGTATGCATCGAGGTCGAAGACGATTCCTTCGGGCAAACCCTCGCTGGCCGAATCCGGGCCCTCAAAGTCGCCAGAAATATCCTCAGCCCACTCGTGGTCCATTAACTCAATCCCTCCCCAAAACCTCATGAAATACTCCTACGCCGAATTAGCAGGAATGATCGATCACGCCTTGCTTCACCCCACTCTCACTGACGCCGAAATCATCGACGGATGCCGTCTAGCCCACCACTTCTCCGTCGCCAGCGTCTGCGTAAAACCTTCCGCTGTCTCCATCGCCACCCTCGCCCTCCAAGACTCCACCGTGGCTGTAGGCACAGTCATCGGCTTTCCTCATGGATCGAATTCCACCGAAGTCAAACGACTCGAAGCCGCTTCCGCTTGCGCCGACGGCGCCACCGAACTCGATATGGTGATCAATATCGGCAAATCCCTCGCCGGTGACTTCGCCTACGTCGAAGCCGACATCCGCGCGGTCTGCACAGAAGCCCACCGCAGTGGCGCCATCGTGAAGGTGATCTTCGAAAATGATTACCTGCCCAACGATCATCTCAAAATTCGACTCTGCCAAATCTCCGGACAAGCTGGCGCCGACTTCGTCAAAACTTCGACGGGATTCGCTTCCATCCCCCTAGCAAATGCTTCACCCACCAGTCGTGGGGCCACCCCTCACGACATTATTCTGATGCGCAATCACTCCCCATCCAATGTCCAAGTAAAAGCCTCCGGTGGAATTCGCAATCTCGCCACTCTCATTGCCTTTCGCGAACTCGGCGCCACCCGCTGCGGAACCAGTGCCACCGCTGAAATTCTTCACGAATATCTCACCACTCATAGCACAGTGATTAGCGATTCTCCCTCCACACTTCATCCCCCAAACCTCGCCACCAAAAGCGCTTACTAGAGCATAGTGCCAAAAACTTGTCCGCATCCCTGCCCGGCATCGCCACCCCGCTCAAATCTCCCCGTGAATGCGGGCAACAAGTTGCACCATTTCCCAACGCGTTCTAATTTCCCACACTTCCACTCAACGATCTCCTCTCTTCGCTCGACTATGCCCGTATTGATCTCATACCTCCGATCCGTCTTTCTTTTCCTTTTCCTTACCACCATCACCCAAACCATCACCCAAGCCCAAATCTCATCCGACGAGCGCCCAAAACGCTCAAATCGCTCCTCCGGAATCGTTTGCATCGATTGCCGAACCCCGATAACTGGCCCCTATATCCTTTCCGACCAGCAACCCTACTGCAAATCTTGCTGGGAAAAGCATCTGCCAATCTGCGCCACCTGTGGCCATAAAATTACCGGAGAACACATCACCTCAGAAAACAAAACTTTCTGTAGCCAAGCCTGCTTTGAAAAAACTCTCCCCATTTGTGAACTTTGCCGAACCCCCCTCACCAAGGCGATGACCATCGATGGTCACTTCTTCTGCGCTCTCCACGCCAAAGGACCGCGGTGCGCCAGTTGTGGCCTGCCGTCACTCCAACAACATCACCTCGAAGACGGTCGAATGCTTTGCCATCAGTGCTGGCCCAATGCGATTCTCACCACCGACGCCGCCACCCCAATTTATCAACGCGCACTCGCCGAATTAAAAAGCCTCACCGGTTATCAATCCTCCACCCCTCCGATCTTCGAACTCGTTGACTCCAACCGCTTAAAAAAAATCAGCCCTAATTTAATCGCCCCCAAAAGCGGAGGCGCTGCCATCCAACAAGGCGTCTACCACCGCTCCGAACGCCAGACCAATAAAGTCACCACCGAAGTCACCGAAAATATTTTCCTCCTCAGCGGACTCAATCCACCCGATTTCCTCGCCGTCGCTACCCATGAACTCACTCATGGATTACTCATGGACAAATACCCCAAGACCGAGTTCGCCCCCCTCTGGGTCAAAGAGGGCGTCAGCCAATATGCCGCCGCCTGCGTCCTCCGTCGTTATCGAGCAGAAGCCAGTTTGCGTGCCATCGAAGAAATGTCCGACGAAACTTACGGCCACGGCTATCGGTACTTCCAAAGCAACTTCGGACCAAATAACTGGCCCGCTGTTGCCTCTTGGCTCAACACGACGAACTTTCGTCGTCTCCCCGATCGCCCACCAACCACCAACTAATCGGCGCAAGTCTATTCGACGATCTTACTCCGCCACCAAGGGCACCCCAAGCTGCACAAGCATCTCAAAGACATGCCGGATCAGCCCTTTGTAATGCTGCTGAACCACTAGATCATTCGACTCTTTTTCCAAGGCGAGAAAGTCCGCATAATCTTCCTGCAACTTCAAACCAAGCAACGCACGAAGCTGCACCGCAAGGTCGTCAACCGGTTGCCCAGAAATTGCCCCACTACTCGCCGCTAAATCCTCGCTGTGCTGACGCAACTCCGTAATCTGACTCTGTAATTCAAGATTCCGGGCTTCCAATTGCAAATTCAATCGCGCCAATTCCTCCGGCGTCGGCGCCCCTTCAATAAGTGGTCCCACTTTATCCAAACGCGACGACCGTCGCTCTTCATCGCGCACCCGTGGCTTGCTTTGTGCCGCCACCAGTTCACTGCGCAATCCTTGGACATGTTGCTCAATTTGCCGCAACGCCGTCGTTAAATCGAACCTCCCCCCATTATTTCCTCCCCCAGAATTTCGTGGCTCATACGGCGCACGCTCCCGCCCCCCTTCGCGCTCCCGACCCCCTTCGCGTTCCCGACGAGGCTCTTCCATCCGTGGACCTTTCTGCGCCCGAGGCTCGTACACCGGTCGCTCCTTCTTTGGTACCACCGCAACCTCCTCGCGACGCCCTTCCACACTCCCATTTCCTTCCTCCTTCACTCCCTCCCCAACTTCCACGGCCGAATCTCCCACCACTATTTCTTCTGCCACCACGATCGCAGGACTCGCTTCCAATTCTCCCCCACCCTCCGCAGGCAGCATCTCCAAAAGCACCGCAGGTAATTCTGGCACGTCTTTCCGTAGGGAATTTCTCCACTTTCCACTCCACCGAGAGATTCCTTTTTTAACCAACTCCATCGACTCCGTTGGAAGTTTACCCAACCGCCCCGATTGACTCGCCCACTGCAAAATACCCGTCTGCGCTAATGGAGGATGGGGCACCGTGAAAACAGCACTCAACGCACAGTGCACAAGTAAATCGGCATCACCGGGCTTAAAATCTCCCAATGGCAACAACGCCACCCATGGTTTGCCTCGGCCAATCAACACATTCGAAAATGTCTGCGCATGGCGAAGCGTTAGCATTCCCGCCACCTTATCCTCACTCTTGTCCTTATCTCGCATCTCCCTCAGCACCAATCCAATAAGCCGAATCGTGACCGCGGGATCGATTTTAAATAAAGCCCGCGCCACGCTCAAACGCATCCGGCGAGCCGCATCGCTATCCTCTTTACCCAGACCAGAAAGCAGTTGCGTCCTAAACCCCGACGTCAAATCAACCCAGACTTGTTCTATCGCCCGCACCCCCACAATCCATGGCACCTTTGGCAACATCTCCACCGCCCGACTCACCCCAGCTCGCCCCCCCAAAATTGCCTCCTTGAGCAGGATAGTCAGTCTCTCTTCTTCCGCAGGAAGCAGCCGCGCCCGTGCCGACGCCTCCGCCAACTGCCCAATCTCATCCACTGGAGCAGCCTCCTTATTCAAAGAATCTCCTCCCGAAGTCTGCGCCTCCATCACCTCAACTACAGGCGCCGGCGGCGGAACCTCAAAAACTTCCCCCAAGGTTGGGGTCTCATCCCCATTCAATCCGGGCGACGCCTCTTCAATGATTAATTTTGGTGTTCCCTCGAAATTTGCAGAGAAAGTTTCGGGGGTGAGTTCGGTCGAGGTCGGATCCTCAGGTTGATTGGTTTCCATTGAATAAGCTTCAGCCACCAGAGAAGGCGGACACCCGAGCGAACGCGAGCAAAAAAACCACTGACCAAAACTCTCCCCAGAAAATTTCTTCCATCCAAAAATCCTTCACCCACCAAGGAATACATCTTGCTCAAATGAATCGTCATCCGCTGTTGACCTTGAAAGTCCGTATCAATGCCTTTTGCCTTTTAAAAAAACTTCGCTACTTTTCTAAACTATGAAACGCGTGTTCCGACTCCTCGCCCTCCTCGTCAATGCATCCGTCGCCTTCGCTGCCCCTATCTCCACCCCTGAACCCATCGGTCCCATCCCAACCAAAACCCTCCCATACTCTCTCATCGGTCAACTCAACTTTACCAATGGTCGATCCCACTACATCGGCTCAGCAACGGTGATCCGCCCATCCTCAGTTCTCACCGCCGCTCACAATCTCTGGGATAATACTAACGGCTTCTCCACCGATATCCTTTTCCGCCGAGCTCTCTCCGGTTCCACTTTTCTCTCCTCCCATTACGCCAGTCGCCTCTATGTCCTCGCTGGCTATCGTGAAGGCGTTCGCCAATACCAAAACACCGACCCTCGCTCCTTCGCCTTCGATACTGGTGGATTGGTCTTCCGCAATACCCTCGCCGGTGGTGCCGCCATCGGTTGGTCATCCAACTCCAAACTGCTAAATGGCTCCAACCCAGTTCAATGCCTCGGTTACGGCGGAGAAACCCACACAGGCAACGATCTCCTCTCTGCCACCTCCACCGCTCCGTTCAAACCAGTATTCGGTGCCTTCTGGGATAATCTCTCCCTCCTCTGCGAACCCGGAATGAGCGGTGGCCCAGCTCTCGCTCAGACCCCAGATGGCAAGTTCTACCTCACTGGAGTGGTCGTCGCTGGCTCCTCCACCCCTGTCTCCACTGGCATCCGGATCCTCGACCCAGCCTGCGTAGACTTCATTCAACGCTACTTAAAATAATTCCCGCGCGTGACCATTCGCCCACGCATCCTCCTCAGCCTCATCACGGGGCTACTCCTCATCCTCCTCGCCCTCATCGGGTTCCTCCAAAATAATCGTCCCCCCACCGAAAATCCACTCGCCTCTCCCAATCGCCCGCTCCAAATATCCCCAGAATTTTCCGCTCCCTCTCCCATTATTCCTCGACCCTCTTCCCCCAGCAGCCATCCCTCCACTAACCCCATCGAACTCCTTCTCTCCCACCTCAAAACAGGTTCCGCCACCGAAGCCGACCTCGATGCTCTCCAACGCTTCCTCCTCGACTCCCCTTCCACCCTCGCCACCAACGCCATTCTCGAGTTCCTCGAATCGGGCCGCGACGCCTCCACCGGCCTCGAATTTGCCATTCGCCCCGGTGGTTCTCTCAGCTCCCCAACCCTCCGTATCCTCCTCCTCGATACCCTCGGACGCATCACCAAACGCGACGGCTCGGGACCGGCCGCCCAAATCGCCCGCGCCACTCTCGAAAAGAAAGACTCCGCCGACGAATGGACCATCGCCCTCCGCAACCTCGCCTGGCAAGAACCCCAATCAACCGTTTATCTTGCCGGAAAAATTCGCGAAATGCTCAACTATCCCCCTTGGCGATCCGCTCCCACCAGTGGCCTCCTCGAAGCCTTTGATCTCTTCGTTTTCACCAAAGACCCCACCCTAACCACCGACCTCGTCGCCCTCCAAGACGATCCCCTCCCCGAAATCCGCAGGGCCGCCGATGTCGCCCTCGATCGTCTCGCCGCCGCCAACCCTCTCGAAATCATGGGTTACCTGAACGCCCACCCTTCACTCCTCGGCGACCGCCCCCTCATTCGCGCCGATTACTTTGCCAAAGCGGATCTCACGCAACCTGGCCAAAAAACCGCTCTCGAATTCTACCTCGGTCGCCCTGATACCACCCTCGAAGAAAAAGACAAACTCCTCAAAGCCCTCGCCACCCCCGCAAGCTTCGTTTCCGATAATCTCCTCACCGACTCCCCCCCCGAAATCAATGAGGCCCAACGCGAACACGCCATCCTCGCCGCTCTCCATGAGTGGCTAATCAATCGCCGATTTCCCTCCCTCCAAGACCAACTCCTCGCCCTCCAACGACGACTCGCTCGCGAATAATCGCCCCCTTTCTCTTATCTCTTATCTCTGCTACGCCCTCGCCCCCAACAATCGCGACGCCTCCAATGCCGTCGCCCCCTCATGCACAATCGCCATCAACGCCCGCGTCATTCCCGCAGGATCCGCGTGCTGAATAATATTCCTCCCATAAACAATCCCCGCCGCCCCTTGCCCAATCAGCGCCTCGGTTCTCTCCAAAATTTCCGCATCCGGCGCTTTCCCTCCACCCCGAACGAGCACAGGAATTCGACCCGCAATTTCGATCACCTGATGATAAACCCTCACATCATCCGTGGGATCCGCCTTGATAATGTCCGCCCCTAGCTCGCAAGCTTGCCGCACCAACGGCAGAATTTTCTCCAAATCGCCGTCAACCATGTATCCACCAGCCTGTGCATTCTCCCGAAACACCAGCGGCTCGATCATCAGCGGCATCGCGTAGCGTTCACAGTCAGGTTTCAGCCGGAGAATATTCTCAATACACTGATCCATGACCTCAGGCTGACCAGGAATCCGAAAAAGATTCACCACCACACAAGTCGCATCCAGACGAATCGCTTGCTCAACCGCGTTGCCAATCATTCGGCTAAACAACGCTCGCGGCAAATCCGCCCCATAGACATTCGCCACATCCGTGCGCAACACCAACGCAGGCTTTTGCTTGCCCTCAATGGACTGCAAAAGCTCCGCCTGACCAATCGTCAACTGAATAGCATCCGGCCCCGCCTCCACCAACGTCCGCACGCAGCGATCCAAATTTTCAATTCCGGAAAGAAATCCCCGCTCATTGAAAAATCCGTGATCCACTGCCACATCAAAACAACGACCCGACTTCGCATTAAACAGACGGTTCAGACGAAAGCGCTTCATGCAATCAAGAAATCATCAAATACCTTCCACGAAAACCGCCCGTCACTCTTTCGCAAGCTCTTTCACCAGAATATTTCGGAAACTCACCGTTCCATGATCTCCCTGCAAAAAGAACGAACCAGGCTCCAAAACCTTGTTGTCTAATTCACTCCCCGTCGGCCGATCACACTGCACGCCATCGTGGATTTTCTTCCCATTCAAAATCACCGTAATCTTATTCCCAATGATCGTCGCCTCCACCGTCTGCCACTCCCCCGCTGCCTTACTCGCAAACTCACTCGGAGCTTTCAGATTGTAAATTGCCCCATTCCCCGTCTTGGAAACCACCCCGCCAGCGAAGTCACCAAGAATTTGCAACTCGTGCCTTCCCCGAAGATAAAACCCCGAATTCGAACCGTCCGGAACCATGTACTCATACTTCACCGTAAAGTTCCAAAACTTCCCATCACTCACCAAGTCCACCCCGTGCTGACCTTTCTCCACAGTATTCTTCAAGACCCCATCCACTACGCTCCAACTGCTCAACGCGTCGGGCCTCCGTAAGTGCCAGCCACTCAAATCTTTCCCATTAAATAAACGCGTAAATCCCCCGTCGTCAGCCCATGCCGTTCCCGCCAACAAAATCGCGACCAATCCAGTAAAAAGTTTCATCGATAGTTGATATGTAGACTACTACTTCACCTCAGGATTCGGCGTCGCACTCCCAGACTCCAAACCAAGCGCCCACTTGATTCCCCCAAGAATATGCGCCTGATATTGCTTGCTCAACTCCACGGAATTCTTCCGATCCTTTACCGCATCCGTTTCATCCCACAAATCTTCCCGATGCCCCAACGAAGTGTAAAAGACCCGACCCTTCCCCGACATCAAACACCACGAAACCGGCGCGTATCCTACCTTATTCACATCCTGCGGATGGTGACGAAGAAACCACAATGCCCGTAACTTCGCCCGATCATGGCTCCCATCCTTAAACTCATACATCTCCTCCTGAGTCAAATTCCAAGTCTCCCCAATTCCCCCATTCGCTGGGTGCTCCTTGTCCCCAGCAACCAAATCCGCCGGAACCTGCCGACCATGCCCCTTAAACTCCGCCTGAATCATCCCTAGGTATCCAGGAAACCCGTGAAAAGTATCCCCGGCACTGTGCATCCCACAAAAGCCATGACCATCCTCAACCCACTTAATAAATCCCTCGCGATCCGGTAACGGCAAGTCACCAGTGGTGTTCGCAAAAATCACCGCGTCAATCTTGTTCGCCACCAGATTTGCCGGACTCAACTTCTCCATCGCCGCCTTCATCTGTTCCGCTGGACTCAGCGGCGTCTCCTTCGAGCGCTTCTCCACTTCCGCCATATATTTAATCATCGCACCGTCAAACTTCTTCATCTCCTCCTCATACTTCGCTTTCGCCTTCTCATCCGCATCTGGCTTCAAATCTCCCGGCTTGTTCGGCTTTCGGGGTTGCTCATTCGGTTGCCTCACCCAATCCACCACTGTGTATGCCTTTGATTCCTCGCCAAGCTTTTGTAAAGTTTTCTCCGCAAAGGGAATCGAGCCGTGCCGAAACCCCGTGGTCACCGTGCAGACAATCACCCGCTTCGGCTCAGCAGCCTCCAAAGTCAGCGCCGGCGGCAAAAGAAGCGTTAACAGCAACAATGGTTTCAAGATGATTTTCATAGGTTATAAAAGGTTTTTTAAGATGCCGAAACGGCCTGTAAGAACAGGGGCATAGGGGGAATCTTTCCCACTCGCAAGGCTTAGAAATTATTTAGCAAGCTCACTTCAGTTTGCCAAATTTAACTGCGAAACCCGTAGCGCGTCCCCAATCCAAAACACTCCGCTAACGTCCCCACCCCGCCAGTGCAGGTCTCGTCGCTCAAATTCGCCGCCGCTGCACAGACCCCTTGTCTCAACCACTCGCGCACTGGCAAACCTTCATGCCACCCCAACAAAGTCCCCGCAGTGAAAGCGTCTCCCGCACCCGCAGCTCCCACAATATAATCCGCTGGCAAACACACACTCCCATGCTCGTCCCAATCCCCACCCTTCCCCAATGCACAACCCCCTTCAGGATAATGTACCACCACCCGCTCCTTCACCCCAGCGTCCAACAACGCCTGCATCGCTAGCCGCAACTCCCCATAATCCAAAATCTCTCCAACCCGAATCTTTCGCCCCGTCACCCGACCCGCCTCAAACTCGTTCATCACACAAACATCCACATAAGGCAGTGCTGGCAAAACAATTTTTGGAAACCGATCACTATCCTCACTCACCACATCAATCGAGGTCTTCAGCCCCGCCTCCTGGGCCCTCGCCAAAACTTCCGCCGCTATTGTTCCATGCGTTGTGCTCGGCGCGTCCAAACCATCCAACAAAAGCAAATAACCCAGATGAAAAATCCTCGCCCGCGATTTCGTAAAATCAAAATGTCCTCCATTCAGCAAGGCATTCGCCCCTCGGGCATGAAAAAATGTCCGACGACCTGATCCCTGCACGGTCATCACATCCGTAAAGGAAGTCGGTGCCGCCGATGTCCGCTGAATCCCTTCCGCATCGATTGTATACCTCGCACAATCGTCCAAAATCTTTCGCCCATCCGCATCCTCCCCCACCAGTCCCACCCCTGCCAAAGGCAAAGGAACTCCCAACTTCGCCAGATCCACAAGGACATTATAAGGAGACCCTCCCGAACCATCCGAACCCCCAACAATGTTGGCCAGAGCATCCTGCGCAGGCCAAGTGTCGATGATCTTCACATGGTCAATGATCCAGTTGCCGCCGGCGAGAATTCCTGTTCGATGGGTCATAAATAATTAGCCGAACAGCCTCCATATTCTCAGCCCAACAACAAGCCGATTATCCACAGTGCTCACTCAACGCTCCCCATTTTTCTCCCAAGACGAAACCGCGACACCAGCCCCCGAATCAACCAGGTCAGCGTCAAAAAAATACACCCATGCGAAAACCAGTCCCCGTGTCCCGTGTAAAATGTCTGCCGTCCCTGCAGCGGAACCCGAACTTCCCGAGAGGCAAATCCATCCCGAAATGGCGGAAGCCAACGCTCCACTCGCCCCTTGATGTCCACCGAACCACTCACCCCCGTATTTCCACAGCGTACCAATGGACGCCGGTTCTCCACCGCACGAAACACCGCGTTCGCAAGATGCTGCTCAGCCGCTGGCGATTGCCCAAACCACCCATCATTCGCTAAATTAACCAAGACGTCCGCCCCATTGACCACAAACCTTCTCGTCAAGTCCCCCAATGTATCTTCAAAGCACAGCAAAGATCCAATTCGCACCTTCGGATCACTCAAGCGCAACACGTTACACTCCGTCCCAGGAGTAAAATCAGACGGAACCAGTTGCCCGACGAACCCACTAAAAATCGGCCGAAGTGGTAGGTACTCACCAAAAGGAACAAGGTGAATTTTCCGATATGTCTGCAACGGAGCCCGCTCCCCGTTGATCAAAACCGCGATGTTATAGTCAGCGTCGGTCGCTGGATCAAATTCCGTTGTCCCTAATAATAATGCCCCAGAACTCAACCTCGCCTGATCAATCACAAATCGATAACTCTCCTCATCCGCAAAAATACTCCGGGGTGTTGATGACTCCGGCCAAAGCACTAACTGTGGCTTCGGGTGCCCCAACCCCGCCAAGCCAGTAAGCCGCGTCAGTTGCGCCGCTACTTTCTCCACCATTTCAGGGTTAAATTTTTCCGTTTGTGGAATGTTAGGCTGCACCACCGCGACTTGAAGAGGCACGGTCTCTCCCATTTCAGGCCGCAATAACGAGCGGACGCCAAACCCAAAAACCACCGCAATCACCCCAACCGTCAAACTAAACTCCCAACGAAAATGCTTCAAAAAATTTGCCCCAATCTCCCCAGACATCCGACGAACCAAGATCACCGCCATCAAATTCACAAAGACTACCAGAAAGGAAACTCCCGGCACCCCAGTAAATTCCGCGATCTGGATCATTGGTAAATTTACGTGCAAAGCGATCCCCAGATTGTTCCACCCAAATCCACCAAAAAGTCGCTCGCGCACCCACTCATGGGTGACCCATGCCCCAGATCCAAGAATCGCCGTCAGCAGGTTTCCGACGGACGTCGCAAACCGACGATCAGGATCCCGACGAACCAGAATCGTTCCAACGAACCACGACCAGCCAGCCCAGTAAAAACTAAAAACCAACGCCACGAGTGGCGCAATCGCCAACAACCACCGATTCTCATAAAGCGCCGCCAGAGTGGTACTTAGCCAAAAAAATGTGCACGTAAAAAAAATCATTCCCGACACAAATCCCAAAGCTGTTACCCTCCAACCCGCTCCCCGCTCCATGGGCGAGCGAGCAAAAATCGCCGCCATCAATGGCGTCAATGCAAACCAAACCAACCACCCTTGATTCCATGGCGGAAAGCAAGCTGTCAGGGCCACCCCGCTGAGTATGGCAGCCATCCAAGGCCAGATTCGTCGAAGTATCAGGATGGGTGAGGGCTCAGATGGTAACGTGGGCATACGAACTCAGGGTGCCGTCAATGATCCAGAAAACCAACCCAATGGACTTACTCTCGCCGCACCCGGCGACTCTTCTTTATCTCCGGCTTCGGATCCAGCGACTCCCGCAAATCCTTTAAATAGCCTGAATTCACCCGAAAATAAGCAGATTCAACCTCTTCTTTTTTATAAAAATTATTCCGATCAGAGACCACATAACCCACGCCGATTAGTCCATCAAGACACTCAATCAGCTCAGCAATCGCCAAATCAGCACAGTTCTCAATCAACTGTTTACCTGAAATTTCCCCGCTCCCAAAACCCAAAGCCTTAATCACTGAGGTCTCTGTTCCATCTAGGCGAATCGCGCGCTTACTCATCATTCATTTTCTAATCAAAATTCTCCCCATCACTCGCCAAGTCGCTCATCCACATCTTTTTGCACCCAATCCCAAAGGGCATCCAATCCAGCCAAAACTTCCCGTTTGATCACAACCAAATCTTCCCCACTCCAAGACTTTGCAACCTCGGGCGACCTCCTTGCAAAGAGGTAAAATTTAATCTTCGGTTCCGTCCCCGATGGTCGAACCGCCACTCGGCGACCGTCTGCCAAGTCAAACATCAACATCTTCTCGGCAGGAATCGCCCAACCCTCCGAGTCAGTGATTTTTTCCAAAGCAAAGTTTCTCACCTTCGTCACCAAACTACCCAATACCGATTCCGGTGATCTCCCCGCATAGGACTCCACCAACTTCTGGATTTTTGCCGATCCATCCGCACCTTCCAAAGTCACTGCCCCGTTTTTCTCCGCATAAAATCCATGGCGAATATAAACTTCGTCAAGCAACTCCAAGAGGGTCATTCCTCGAGATTGTGCATACGCCGCCACTTCTGAAAATACCACCACCGAACCATTCGCATCCTTGTCCCGAACAAAATCGGCCGCGCTATAACCGTAACTCTCCTCCCCACCACACACATAGTAACTCGAACCTGCCAATCGCGCCGTCCGCGTTTCCAACTCCGAGCGCTCCCGATATCCTTCGCGAACCGTTTCAGGAAGAGCACCCTCATATTGACCAAGCTTTTCTCCAATATACTTGAATCCCGTCAAAGTTTCTACACAGCGCATCCCGTGATCATCAGCGATGGCTTTCTGTAGATCGGTAGTCAAAAAAGTCTTCACGATCACCGCTCGATTCGCATTCTCTGGAGTGATCACCCCCTGCGCGATCAACTGATTCACCCGATAGTATGCCATCAACGATCCAATTTGATTGCCAGTCAGCAACTCCATCTGTCCCAACCTATTCCGCACCGCCGCCCCCATCCGATCAGCATCAGGATCAGTCGCCATCACCAAATCGGCACCCTCTTCATCCGCTAGCGCCAGCGCCATCGTCAGGGCCTCTGCATTCTCGGGATTCGGAGACTTAACCGTCGGAAATCGACCATCACACACCTCTTGGGCTGGCACGCAAGCATAGCGAAACCCCAAGCGATCCAGCATCGGCTTGATAATCTGCCCCCCTACCCCATGAATCGAGGTGTAAACTAACCCTCCACCACTCGCCACCATCGCCGCAATCAAGCTCCTATCCAAAATCAATGTCTCCAATCGAACCATATAAGCCTCATCGTTCGCCTCCCCAAGGATCGTAATCAATCCTCGATCCTCTTCAGGCAGAGGGAGATAAATCTCCGAGTGACTCGCCTCCACCTGAGCAATAATTCCACTCGCATGCGGCTCAACAACCTGCGCTCCATCACTAAAGTATACCTTGAAACCGTTGTCGTGGAAAGGATTGTGACTCGCAGTAATGACGATCCCCGCTGAGGCGTTTTCAGCCCTCACACTAAAAGAAAGTTGTGGAGTGGAACGCGGCCCATTAAAAACACAAACGTCACACCCCAGTTCGGTCGCAACTCGTGCAACCAGCGCCGTGAAGTCCTCAGAGAAGTGACGCGTATCGTGCGCCACGACGATCTTCGGTCGCCCAGAAAAACCGCCTTTCGCAGACCACTCGTGAAGATACTTCACCAGTCCCTGAGTCGCTCGGCTGATGTTGTAAAAGTTCATCGCGTTCGTCCCCACACAGGGAAACTCGGGACGCCCCAAGGCTCGTGGATTTCCCTGCTCCGCCTTGGTCACGATGCGACCAATCGTTCGCCCGCGCAAACCCCCAGTGCCAAAGGTCAGCGTCTTATAAAAACGATCATTCAACTCCTCCCAAGCTCCCAACGCCATCAACTCGCCAACACTCGCCACTTCAACTCCCGAGCGCGTGTTCACGAGCATCTCCACCATATTTCGTGCACTACTTTCCCGCAATTCACCCTTTTCAACGGCTTGCTCAATTCGCTTCAAGTGATCACTCATATGCTTTGCATTCTACGATCGTTCACCGAAATTCAGGAAGCTCGATTTTTCCAGACTCACGACGATCTTGGAATGTTCAACGGTCCATCTGCTCAGCCAATTCTCGGAGAAATCCTGCGACCTTTGCCTGCCCAATCTGACTCCACTCCTCACCGTAACTCGCCCGAATCTTCAGGAATTTTCCGCGATATGCGGTCAAAATAATATGCGAGTGCACGAGTCGCTTTCCTTCAGGCTCACTCGCATCCTGGTAGTGATACAGTGCGTAAAGAAACGCACGATCTTCCCCCCGACCACCAATCGTTAATGTCTCGGTTCGCTGCTTCTCAACCTCGCTGTAGGTTTCCAAATCATCCAAACCAGTCTGAACCGCTTCGAACTGCTCAAGCACTTCCTCGGAGGTTATACCATCTTCAAGGTAATCCAAATTTAGGTCGTAAATGTAAAGATCGAGCCGAATCGCTTCCCCATCCGTGTACCGAAAACTCAACCCTAACCCTGGTGTCTCTCCCTCGTAGATCGTCGCAAATCGATAAACTAATCCCCCAAACTCCACCGGCAAAATCATCCCTAAAGGCTCAACCGAAAGCCACTCTTCCGAACTGTCGTCTTGCAACTGCCCCCGAGAACACTCCGTCCGTCGGGCACTCTTCCGAACTTCATGCCAAAGCTGACGCCCCACGATATTTCCCCAATCCGCTTCGCTCATCGTCAAAACAAACCGAATCAGTTGCTCGCTCGGTGGATCAAAGGCAGTCAGTTCCAGCGTCACCGTAACCTCCGACTGGTCCAGCGTCTTTGTCGAACTCATCCAAAATCCACTCAGCAATTCAACCGACTTTGATCGCTCCTCCTCCAAAAATATTCTCTGCCCCACTTCTCCAATGTCCACCTCAGCCTCTTCGCCAATAATCTCTCCCTCAGAATCTTCCAGAAACCGCGACTGCCTGACCACCATCAAAGTATGCCCAGTGACGGCATGCTGAAAAACTCGAATCACCGCATCCTCATCCGTCTCGCTCGATGTCAAATTCCAACTTTCGGCCAACCAATACCGCACCAATCCATCGTTATAAACCCGGCTCATTGATCCCGTGTTTTCCAAAAAAATCCCCCCTTCCACAGACCATCCTTCTCAAAACCCCAACTCTCCACACCCAAAATTGATCAATATATTCCACACCCGACTTCTTAAACAAACCGTCCCACACGGTCAACCGTCCACCCTTTGAACATCCATTCGTGAAATTCCCCGACTCACTCCTAATCCTCTGTCCGCCCCCATTAAGAAACGCCACCAGCTTTCTCCGTCCTTTTTTGCTACTCCACAAAACAATCCAAGGATCACCGAATTCCCCGGATGTTTGACCCAAAAGCTCCAAACTTTTGCTCACTTCCAATGTCTTTTTTAATACCAGTCGCCCAATCCCAAGGCTTAATCAGATGCTTTCCCTAAGAGAATCAAAAATCAGGCCATTGGCGTTCCGGAGGGTTTCCTAAGTCTCAATCGCCGATGGTTTACTTGAAAGCGGCGAAGATGAGTCGTCCCGATGGCGGAAGACGATGAAGGCCCGCTCGGTTCAGTCTTTCGACAAAGGTGCCTCATTAGATTTAGGTCTCGCCGAGGGCAACGCTGAACCCGACATTCTGGCATTTCTTCTCGGACCATGATAGAGGGTGAAGATGCTGGCGCAGTAGAGCCCGCGCCTACCTTCACAGACTTTCTCGTAAAGGACTTGGAGGATGACGCAGGCCAGAATTCCCATCGAGCCAGATTGCCAATCGCGACTTTCGCGAGGTGGTGTGGAGTTAACCCGCCCACTGACTAAGTTGAGGGAACTAACGGAGATGCCACTAATTACCTCCAAACGGCGGAACCATTGCGATGATAACCCCATGCAAGTGCCTCTCGACCAATGGAAAAGTGATATCTGTTCGCGACCAAACCCCCGAGTCCCAGCGGAGGAATACAAATCGATCATGGCGTATACCTCCGGAACGGCACAAGTGAACCGCCCAAGTGGGGCAGAAAAATTTTTGCTTTGAACCCATCGAACTGGGCCTGCGAGTCTCAAGCGCTCCGCTGGCGGTGCGGTCAATCAACCTAACGGCGTTGACGAGGATGCAAAAAATCAGCAAGGGCATCGGATCCACCATCGGAGAAAGTTGGGGGACAGAGTTTCAAGAGTTTAGAATACGCAGAGTGGGCGATTGGCGGACGCGAGATGGATGCTTGGTGACACCTCGACCCAAACCCATGTTGCCTAGCCTAGACCAAACATCGGCCAAACCTCAACACCACCACGTTTCTCACGGAAGTCGGCGGCGTGCCGATAAATTAGTTACTCTCTCGCGACCCTCCCGACGAAAATTCGGCGCGCGTACTTGCCAACTCGTTGACAGAAAGACTCTTCCACCCCATGAATTTGCTGCAATAAATGTCGACCAGAATCAGTCCGAAGGGCATAATGTTTTCCTAGGCAATCCGTTTGCTCATTTTAAATAAATTCGGTAAAGTTAAGATCGTCAAAGCCTCAATAATCTGGATGGGTGGTAGAGTGGTCTAATGCGCCGGTCTTGAAAACCGGAGAACCGAAAGGTTCCGTGGGTTCGAATCCCACCCCATCCGCGGCTTTTCTTGTCCAAGAGAATAAGAAAAATCGCACTCAACCAAGACCGCGGAACGCTTCCAATCGTACATGTTTGGTTATTGGTGTTTTGGTGCTCTCCGAAGGAAAATGTCGGAGCGCCATCGGGACGGGCAGGAGCCCAAGAAGATTCGACTGCACCTCGTTCACCAACACCATACGGGAGCGGCCAACTGCTGACCATCCAGAGAAATCGCAAAAGCACCAATACACGGGTGAACTTGCCGACTCCAGATCCGTAGTGAGGATACAACGGGGCCTTGTCTTTAGATCCCTTGGATGGTCTGCCCGAACAGGCCGCGCGGTTCCAAGCGCTGAAGATGATCATGGATTACGGTCGGGAGTTCGTGAAATTTCAGGAGGTGCGGAGATCCTGCGGCAGTTCCAATTGCTCTCGTGGTCGCCGAGATTGGCCTTTACTCCAGTCGCGGCACATCGCCAACGACAACGGAAAACCCTCATCGTCGCGTCCGTGAACTCAGAACCTTTCAAAACCAGAAAAGTGGGCACAATCCACGCCGTGCCCATTTCACCCTAGCGAACCGCTGAATGAATCGGCACCAGAAGATTCGACCTAGTTTGGACCCTCAAATCCGCCTTCTGGCAAAGTCAAAATTGTTTCTGCACCGTCGTGGGCACTTGAAACTCACGCAAAGTCACGGACCACGATTCAATCGGCGGTTCCATAGAACAAAGCAAATGCAGATACTTTGCAAAGTCGGCCAAGATGGCCACGGAAATCAAATCTGTGAAATGTTTTTTGTGTTATGGCTCAACGACAACTATAATTCCCCTCAGCGACAATTAAAATGACCGCGATTTCTAACGGCGCTTTTAATGGGTTTTTTGGTGTTGGGGTAGCTTTTCAATGTGGAATGGAGCCCGAACTCGTAGGACTACCGCGCAGAGGCAACGGCACAGTGGAGCACTGAAAACATTTCGCAGTCGTGGGCGGCAGTTGGCGACCGGCGTGGCGCTGGGATGAAGTCAGCCCACGATGCTTGCTGACATTGGTGGATGCGTCGAGGGGGGTTCCTCGTCCAGGGATGACCGCTGGGTGGTGGGCATAAAAAAGCCCCGCCTCTTGTTTCCAAGAGACGGGGCAAATTAC
>Ga0114970_10000489_pt1 | contig 29818 bp, 26 predicted proteins | sample M_140205_XF_Meta_FD_87030 | JGI IMG/M metagenome (GOLD analysis project Ga0114970, IMG submission 87030) | Freshwater microbial communities from Lake Montjoie, Canada to study carbon cycling - M_140205_XF_MetaG | ecosystem: Environmental > Aquatic > Freshwater > Lake | place: Lake Montjoie...
TCTAATTTATCTTTATTTTTTATTAAATTAATAACATATATATTAAAATCAATATTATTTCTTTTTTTATTATATTTGATATTGTTATCAGTATTAATTATATTTTTAAATAAAATATACATTAAATAAATACTAATTATAATTATAAAATAAAATATATGATTCATTTATATTATATATAATATAAATATGGAAAAATTAACTAATTATTTTTTAAATAAACAATTTTATTTATTTAATGATAATAATTATAATTTAAATGATTCATTTGAACAATCTGGTGGTAAAGTCAACAAAAATATAAAACGTTGGGATAAATTACATCATAATGGTCCAATGTTTCCAGATGAATATACACCACACAATATACCAATATTATATAAAAATAAAAAAATCCAATTAAATGCAGAAGCAGAAGAATTTGCTACTATTTATGCAAAATATATTAATACAGAATATATTAAAAATAAAAAATTTAATAAAAATTTTTGGAATGACTGGAAAACATACTTGAAAAATTCAGAAATAACAAATTTAGAAGATTGTAATTTTTCATTAATATTAAAACACGTATTAGAACAAAAAGAAAAAAAATTATTATTAAGTAAAGATGAAAAAGAAAAAATAAAAGCTGGTAAGAAAATTCAAGATGAACCATATTTATATGCAACCATTGATGGTAAAAAAGAAAAAATAGGTAATTTTAAAATAGAACCTCCTGGTATTTTTATTGGTCGTGGTTGTCACCCTTTATTAGGTTCAATCAAACCTAAAATATTACCTAAAGATATTATATTAAATTTATCCAAAGATGCTCCAATCCCAGATAGTATATATGGTAATAAATGGAAGGAAATTATTCATGATCCATATGTAGATTGGTTAGCAAGTTATCCTGATTTAATAACTGGTAAAACAAAGTATATATGGTTAGGTGCATCTTCATCATGGAAAATGGAAAATGATCAAGAAAAATTTGATTTAGCAAGAAAATTAAAAAAGAAAATAAAGGAAATTCGAAAACAATATGTAGAATTATTATCCGACAAAGATAATAAATTAAAACAAATTGCAACTTGTATTTATTTTATAGATAATTTAGCTGTACGTGTTGGTAATGAAAAAGGTGCAGAAGAAGCAGATACTGTTGGTATCACTAGTTTACGTATAGAACATCTTATGTTGATGGATGATTTACATATTAAATTAGATTTTCTAGGTAAAGATAGTATACGATTTGTAAAAGTTATTCAAGTAAATGAACAAGTTTATAATAATTTGGCAGAATTTATAAAAAATAAATCAAAAGATGATAATATATTTAATTTAGTTACTACTACAGATTTAAATAAATATTTACAAACATTAATGGAAGGTTTAACAGCAAAAGTATTTCGAACATATAATGCTAGTAATTTATTTTATAATGAATTAAATAGTTTTAAATTAAAAGAAAATGTAGATGAAAATACTAAAATGGATATATTATTAAATCAATTTAATCAAGCAAATATTAAAGTTGCACAATTATGTAATCATCAAAAAAATGTACAAAAAAATTTTAAAGAACAATTAACAAAAATTGATGAAGAAGTTGAGAAAATAAAAGATCTTAAAAAAGATGAAAAAAATACTAAAAAAATAAAGAAATTAAATGTAAAATTAAAAAAATTAAAAGCAAAAAAAGATCTGAAATTAGAATTAAAAAATATTTCATTAGGTACATCTAAAATAAATTATATTGATCCTCGCATTACAATTTCATGGATAAAAAAATATGATTTTCCAGTCGATAAAATATTTTCAGAAACTTTACAAGAAAAATTTCAATGGGCGTTTGAAGTAGATAAAGATTTTATTTATTAAACTATAAAAATATAATTATATTTTTATATATTAATTTGTTAATTTACCTAATACATCAGCAGATACTTCTTCAATATAAAATTTTAATGCATAATTTAAATATGCATCATTTTTAAATGCAATTGTATCTTCAGCAGGCATATTTAATTTTCTATTATATTCAGTTTTTTCTTCATTTGTATATACTTTATTTATATCATGTATATTTATTTTTTGATATATTAGATTATTATTGCCATTTATATCTTCTTCATATTTACATGTTTTATAATATGGTGGTTGATCAGGTTCATTTGAATATATTGGTACAGTATTAATATTATAATATGCTGTAGGTTCATATGCATTTGCAAGATTATTTGTAATAAAATAAATACGTTGATCTGGATTCATTGATAAAAAATATGGAGTAACTAATTTTTCTTGTGCATTTTCTATTTTAAATTTAATATGATTTTTAATACTATATTTATCAACTTTTGGAGTTTTATCCATATTGTATCCATTATGACTTGATGTATAATTAGCATTTTTGGTATTATCTTCTTCTTCTTGAGCACAAAATCCATTTGGATTAATCTCATCACAGTTTTCTGCACAATATGTTACATTATATTTAGTACCATATGCATTTAATTTATAAAATAATGATTTATATTTTTGTTGTTTATTTTCATCCATAATAATTGCATCAAAATCAAGATGATCATATTCCAAATGTGTTGGAAAATATTTATAGTCTGAATTCATTTGAAATAATGCACCGTGTGTTAAAACAGGATTTAATTTTAACATACCATTATCAACATTACATAAACTATAGTTATTTACAACATTGGATATAGTTAAATATACTTTTTCTTTATCAGATGTTGTTATTGTATTATCAATATTTAAAAATGATTTTTGTGTATATGTATATAATACAAATATTGTTTTATTACCTGTTTTTGTTAATGATGCTAATTTATTTAATAATGTTAATGGTTTTTTTATTATAGGTGCAAGTGTTATAACTGGTTCATCTAATACTTCATCATCATCTTCATTAGGATCTATATTGGTTGCCATTAATGTAGGTGGTATTGATTTTTGTCTTTCATTTTCTGCTGCTATTTGAGCAGCTTTAGCTGCTTCTAATTCTGCTTGTGCAGCATCGGCTGCTTTTTTAGCATCTATCCAATCTCTTTCTGCTTGTTCTCTTGCTGCTTGTTCTCTTGCTGCTTGTTCTCTTGCTGTTTGTTCTGCAGCTGCTTGTTCTCTTGCTGCTTGTTCTGATTCTGCTTGTGCTTCTGCTTCTGCTTGTGCTTCTGCTTGTGCTTGTGCTTCTGCTTTTGCATCTGCAGAATTAATCATTATATTATCAGGTAAAATTACTTTTGATTTTGGATTCTTATTTACCGCACTTGTTATTACTCGTTGATATATTGGTTGTACTATTGAATCAGGAATAATTACTTTTGATAATAGTCCATCTTTATCTGGGCGATCACTTGGATCTGCTGAAAATTCTCTACCAAAACTAGTTGTTTCACCTAATACATCAGTTGATTCATTAAATAAATTGTCAACTTCATCTTTATTAAATCCTTTAAAATCTGGAGGCATATTATAATCTATTTCATCTAATAAATCATCATTATTAATATCAGCAAAATTATAATTTTCATTAAATAATTCATGTTTATTAACACCGATATATATTAATATCAATATTAATATAATTAATATAACTGTATATATTTTCATGTATTTATAAAAGATAAAAATATATGAAAATATAAATAATTAAAACGGAGATAATCCATTTTTACCATTTACAAAATATTCAAAAAATTGACTATCATGATTATTTGTTTCGATTGGAACAACATTTGTAATAATTGGTTCTTCTTTAGGTGGTAATGTAGAAGGGAAATTTTTTATTTGTGAACATATTTCAGTTTTTACATAATTATTCATAACTACTTTATCTGTCATATTATTACAATTTATTGCTGTATTTATCATCTCTCTGGTATCTGTGGGAAGTTTTATACAATTTGTATCTATATTTTTATTTAAATCAATATTATTATGCATTAAATCAGTACATCCTTTTTGGATTGATTTACAAAACATAGATGGATCTGGTGAATCATAATCACAAATATCTATTTGTTCAAATCTTTCATTCATATATATATTTTTATATACAATTAAAAAAATTATAATTATGCATAATAATACTATAATTTTTTCTAGATTCATATTATTATATTATATATTTTTTAACTGAAAATTGAAATTGAATATTCATATAAATATTAATTTATAAATATATTAATATAATGAATAATTCTAAAAAAGTATTACTTGATACAAATGATATTATAATAAATAATAAAAAACAAATTGAAATTGCACTTAAAACTATTTGTCGAATAATACATGAAAGAAAATACACTACAAAAACAATCAGTGAAATTTTTAGTAAAATAAAACCAAATATTACTGACAATATACTCTTAAATATTGAAGATATTCATAATGATGAAATTCTATTTTCAATAGATGATAAAAAATATGGAATAAAATTTATTTCTAATTTTTTAACAACTATTAAAAAAGAAGTCTCTATTGAAAACTTTTTAACAAAAAACTTGGATATTCACAAGTTTATTATTATTAATAAATTAAGTGATCGTGCTATAAAACAAATATTAGAATATCAAAATACTGAAGTATTTACATTAGATGAATTATTAATTGTAGTTATTGATCATCATTTAGTCCCACCACATTATCTTCTAACTACTCAAGAAAAAGAAGAATACTTTACAACATTTAATCATCATCCACGTGATATGAAAAAAATATTAGTAAATGATCCTGTTGCTAAATTTTATGGTGCAAAAGTTGGTGACCTTTTTAAAATAATTAGACCTAGTATTACATCAGGAAAAGATGTTGATTATCGAATTGTAATTCCTGGTGAAATTAAAATTGATGATTAATCTTACATAAAATTATCTGCATTATCTACATTATTTGTATTAGGCAAATCTACATAGTCTTCCCAAGAATCTAATTCTGGTAATTCATGTGATATATGTAATTCTTTTACATTTATTTTATTTTCTTTAACCGTATCTTTTTCTTCTTCAATAAACATTATATTTTTACGCATATTTCTTTCTACTTGTTTTCGAATATTTTCTTTAATATTTTCCAAAATAAGATTTGCTTCTGATGAATTTGATAATTTTTGAAATTTAATTATATTGTCATCTTCATAATCAACATTTTTATCATCAACATCTTTATCATTTTCTTCACCAATATTTATATCTAATGATGTATCTTCATTCATATTAAAATATTGCATTAATGCAAGTTTATCAATATCAACATATTTATCTATTTTTAATAAATCATGTTCAACCTTTGGACGAATTTCATGTAACATATAATTCATTAAATCACTGTTTGTACTTTTATCATCTAATATTGACTTCATTAATTCAATATTATTTCGACCAACATGTTTGTATTTATGTACTAAAATATTATTAATATTTATACCTGAATAAATAATAAATCCTTCTGCATCTAATCCTCTACGACCAGCTCTGCCAATCGCTTGATGTGCAAGTGTATTATCAATATCTTCTAATGGTTCATCTTTTAATCCACCTAATAACATTACTGTTTTAATTGGATAATTTACACCAACTGCCAATGATTTGTCAGAAAATGTAATAAATGGATTACCAGTATTGATTAATTGTTGTGTCACTCTTTGTATTGCAGGATCAACTGCTTCTGTATAACATAAAATACCAAATTCAATCCCAATCATAAATGGATGAGAATAATTAATTTTAGGTATTGATTTTTTATGTCCACCATTAATTAATACATTTCGTGTAATTTCAGACTGAAGTCTATGTTTAATCTTTCTCATATCATTGTATGTAATTGATGAATCTGTTAATTTACAATCTTCATGTGGTTGATATATATTTGATAGATATAATCTATCGTAATCAGTATAAATATTTAATTGTCTTGTTTTATGTTTTGTACGTAACTCAATAATTTCTTCTTTTGTTAAATATGCTCCATAATTTTTATTAAATCTATCTAATATATCATCATTGATTTTTGTTTTAATAAAATTATCATAACATTCTATTAATTGTGCTCTAGTACCTGCTGGATTACTAAATAATTCTATTTTAATCTTTTCTTGTGCTTGTTCAAGATTACCTTTTGTTCCTAACTCTATCTTTTCTGATAATAAAGTATATGTATCATAAAATTTTTGTATTACATTTTGATCTTCATACAAATTAGGATATACTATTGATTGATATTCTTTTAACATTGTTAAAATATTATGATAAATATCCATGCATTTTTCAGTATTCATTTGAAAAATAAGCATTGGTGTTTTATGTGTATTTTTACAAATTTTCATTACTTTGTATAATTCAAAAATAGATAAGGAATCAGTTTGTATTTTATCTAAATTATATTGAATAATATTATTTAATTTATCATCTGATAATGATTTAAGGTGTTTAAATATATCTTGTTCTAATTTAAACATATCATCTAATTTAACTACTGTTTCTAATGATTCATCTTTTCTAGGAAAATCACTTAATTTTTCATATAAATTATAAATATCTTTCGGATATAACCCAATATGTGTAAATTCATCCGATCGCAATGTATTTGTATCTATATTTTCTAAAACATTAATTGGAATTAATTTAATTGAATCTTCTTTCTTAATCACAAAACGTTTTTGATTAAAAAATCGTTTTATTTCATAAACACCATATACTTCACCCACTAATATTGATTCTAACCAATTTAATACATTTGTATAATTTGGAATTGTAGCAGATAAACATATAACTGGAATTCGATAAAATCCTGCAAATTTTAATACGTATTCAATATAATGACCAATATCTGAGTTAATATTATGAAATTCATCTATAATTATATAATCAAATTGTGAATTAATCTTATTTGTAGATAATAGTTCATATAATTCTTTTGGGGTACTGATAATAATATCATCATTTCTATCAACGTATTTTTGATACTGTAATGATGCAGTTTCTTGTCGAACATTTCGACTTTCTTCACCCTTCTTTTCAATATCAATTAATGATGCTAATATAATACCTGTTAATTGATATGCAAGTGCTTCTGATGGCACAATATAACATACTTTTTTATATTTTCGAATAGTATATGTTGATATGATAGTTTTACCCGCAGATGTTGGTAGACTTAATAATATATTTTTCTTTTCATCAATCTTACGAATCGTATTCTTTTGCCAATCATCTAATACAAAACCTTTCACATTAAAATTCCAATTTGGATATAATTTATCTGTTAATTGTGTTACTTGATAAGTAAACCAATTAATTGGACTAGACTTAATATATGATAAAATTAAAGAATCCACTGTTTTTATAATCTCATAATTTATTAAATATAAATATACTTGTACAAATATACTTTGTATTACAGGATTAGATATAGGTTTTAATATTTTTCCAACTTTCATCGTTAAATTAGAAATAAGATTGAATAAAAACATATTATAATATTGATTGCGTATTCTAGGTTCTGTAATTTTTCGAACACTATTAAAAAATCGACTAATATTTAAATCAGGACTTTCATTATAATTTATCATTTCTATAAATGTATCTAAAAATGACGTATATCTTTCATTTAATCGTATTGTATTATCATATGCAATTTGTTCAGCTTTACTTAAAGTATCAGGTGTAAAAATAGATACAAATGTTTGTGAAATATTTAATAATGTTTTAATTATTGATGTTATTTTACCAGATGATCGTATATTTGATTCAACAAATGTTTTTATTTTTTTATTTACTATTTTTTCCATAATTTTAGATAAAACTTGTTTTATTTCAACTTCATCCGTAATATTTAATATAAATATTTCCCATAATCGTTTATAATATGGTTTAATTATAAAATCAAATCTATCTAGAATATTAACAATATCATTTAATATTGTTAATCGTACTTTTTTATTATGTAATTCTTTTGCAAAATTTGGAACTTTTTGTGTATAATCATATATGGAATATTCCATTGTTTGTAAAATAGACTGATCATCAATTACATCACCTTTAATATTTATAATACTAGGTAATCGAGCATTTCCTGCTGCTTCAATTAATGATTGTGTTGTCAATGATTGAATTTCCATAATTTATTATTAAATTGTATATCTATATCTATAAATATATATCAATTCAATTTTTTATATAAATAATAATATGGATAAAATGAAATTAAATTCAATTGTACCTAAGATTGTACAAATAAATAATTTAAAATGTATATTTGTAAATTTACCTTGTAGTAATATAATATCTACTGCATTCTTTGTAAAAATAGGTAGTGCATATGAACCTCTTGAACTTCGAGGTATTTCTCATTTTTTAGAACATATGTTATTCAAAAAAAATAAATATTCTCCAAGAATGACCAATAAATTAGATGAATTAGGTATTTCATATAATGCTGCAACATCTAGAGAACATACATATTATGAATGTCATGGTAATAGTACACAAACAAATGAATTAATTTTTTTATTGTTTATGATATTTACTCAACCTATTTTTACAAAAAAAGATGTCGATAAAGAAAGACAAGTTATATTTGAAGAAATGAACGGTGATAAAATGAGTTTCAAAAAACAATTATTTGAAAGTACAATTCTAAAATTTTTTCAAAATAGAAATGAAAATTATTCCTTACCTATTATTGGTAATAAAGAAACATTAAATAAAATAGATGCAAATACATTAAAAAAATTCTTTAATTCATATTATCATTATGATAATTCAGTATTTATTATAGTTGGTAATATAAATTATAATACAATTATTCCATATATTAGAAATTTAGTAAATAAATATCCAAGATCTGGTATTAAAACAAATGATATTCAATTTAATGAATTTAATAGTGAACCATCGATGGTATTACATAGTCTTGATAAATCAACACAAACAAGTATGATGATTAATTTTTATGTGAAAGATATTTCAGAGTTAGAAAAGACACAATTATTTTTATTACACCATATATTAACCGGTAATTTTATGAGTATTTTATTTAACGAATTACGTGTTAAAAGAGGATTATGTTATGGTGTTACAAGTGATAATATGTTGGTTAAAAATAATAAGAATAAATATAGTGGTATATTTTTTATCAAAGTTGATTCTGATCCAACAAAAATAAAAGAATGTTTACAAGTAATTTTAGAATTTATACTCACTAAAAAAATAAACAATACATCATATTTAAATTCAAAAAAATCATTACATAATATAATATCATTTTCTTTTCAAACATCAAAAGATTATTTATACTTTTTTGGAAATATGATGTTACATAATGAAAAAATAATGCCATCTGATATTATTAACGTATTGAAAAAAACAACATTACATGATATTAATAAATTATTAAATATTATTAAAAAAGGTGATTTATTTGTAAATATGATTGGATCATATATAAATAAATAAAATATTTTATAATTATATGATAAAATATAATTATATAAATAAAAATATAGAACATTTTCAACAAAGTGTTTTAACATCAATACCATTAATTGGAACATACAATCCAAATATAACAAGTGGTCCTACAACAAGAAGTTCATCAAATGGTGAAATAGATGCTGCTCCACCACCAATCACATTACCAATTGTCACAAATTCATATGTACTTCGTTCATATAAAAAACCAGTATCAATAATACCATTAAAAAATAGTGATGTTGATACAGATGCATTAAAAAATACAAGACTTGCAGGTTATCGTGCAGAAAATAAATCAGCGGCTGATATTGCAACAGCTGAAGCAAAATTTTTAAATGAACCATTAAATTCATTTTCAGATACATATGATTCGAATAACCGTGGTTCTCCTACTGAATTACAAAATGCATTAAATGCATGTACAAAATATAATACTGGAACAAATATATGTTACGGTATTATTATACAAAATACAGATATTGATATACCACCTGAAGCATTAAAATATTCATCTCATTCTTATACATATCAATTAGTAAAAAAACCCTCACTTAATAGTTCAGCTGATGGTGAATTCTTAATATGCGATCCAACATATTATACATATATTAAAGATACATATGTTAAATCACCTGCACCTGCAAATTGTCTTCCACCAAAAGTAGATACACCAATTCCAGTAAATGATGAACCAACAAATGCACCAACAAATGCACCAACAAATGCACCAAGTACTAAATCATATACATATTTTAATGCACCTAAAGCAGCACCTGCAAAAGTACCTATATATAAAAATAAATTATTTTTAATCGGTGTTGCTATTGCATTAGTATTGATAATTGGCGGTGGATCATATTATTTTATGTTTATGAAAAAATCAGATGATGATGATTCATTTAAATTATTATTAAAAAAGAAAGGTGGATATTTTTTCTTTGTTTAACATATGTCTGAAAATATAAAATATAAAATATTTACAAATTCTAAATTAAAAAACTATAAATTAATGGAACCAAGACATATTAATTCACATATAGAAATATTTAGTAATAATATTTCTGAAAAATATGATGTTGTTCATAAATTAAATTATATCCAATCTAATAATTTTACTACTTTTGATGATGCAAATAAATATTGTAATATATTACAAGATAAATGTAAAGGAATTGTTACTAAAAATAATAATTGGTCTTTAATATCAGATATTTATGATAATAATATAATAAATGATCCAAATTATATGACATATATTAAAAATAAAACAATAGTTGAAACATTAGATGATTCTGATGCAGCTATTTCAAATAATATATATATTGAAACTTTTGAAAATAAAGCTTCTAAACCTGATAATACACCAGAACCTGAAAATAAAAGCAATTCATTTGTAATGACAAATACTAAAATGATTATGTTTGTATTATTAATAATGGGAACATTACTTGGAAGTTATTATTTGTATAAAAAGACTAATTATTATAAATCAAGAATGTCTGATTTAGATGATTTTGATTATTAATTTATATAAAAATTGATATAAGTATTATATAATAATTTATTATTAATTATTATAAATATATCAAATACTCATGAAATTAATAATTGTTGAATCACCTGGTAAAATTAAAAAAATATCTTCTATCTTAAAAAATGATTTTTTAATTAAAGCATCGGTTGGTCATATTCGTGATTTAAGTAAAAAAGGATTGTCATATAATGAATCTACGTTTGAAGCTGAATATGAAATATTATCGGATAAAAAAGAAGTTGTTAATAATCTAAAAGATGCTACTAAAAAATCAAGTGTTATATATCTAGCAAGTGATCCTGATCGTGAAGGTGAAGCTATTTCTCAAGGATTAAAAGATATTTTAAAATTAACCAAATATCATCGAATTACTTTTAACTCAATTACTGCATCTGCTATTAAAGAAGCAATTGATTCACCAAGATTAATTGATGAACCTCTTGTAGAAGCACAAGAAACTCGTAGAATATTAGACAGAATGATTGGATATAAAATATCACCATTATTAATGAAAAAATATGGTATGGGTGCATTAAGTGCTGGTCGTGTTCAATCAGTTGTTGTTCGAATATTAGTCGATTTAGAAAATACTATTACAAATTTTGTACCTGAATCTGAATTTAATGGTCATGCTGATACAACTATCAATTCTAAAAAAATAAACTTAACAATGTATTATAAAAATAAATTATTTCGAGGTGATGAAAAAGATGCCAAGAAAATATTAGAAAAATTAAAAACAAGCAAGTATACATTAAGTGAATTAAATGAAAGGATAAAAGAACAAAATCCTCCTCCACCATTTATTACAAGTACTCTTCAACAAGAAGCTAGTAATAAATTAAAATATGATTTACAACGTACTATGAAAACTGCCCAGCAATTATATGAAGCAGGTAAAATCACATATATGCGAACTGATTCTCCTTCTATATCGAAAGAAGCATTGAATCCTATTCAAGAAGAAATTACAAAAAAATATGGTGAAACATCCTATAAATATCGTGAATATAAATCAAAAAATGCAAGTGCACAAGAAGCACATGAATGTATTCGCCCTACTCATATCGATCATGACGAAGATGATAATACATTATATATGATGATTTGGAAAAGAACAATGGCTTCATTAATGCAACCTGCAAAATATCAAGTCTTTAACATTACGGTTGCAACTGATGATCCAAATATTACGTTTAAAGGTGAAATTGAACGATTAGCTAGTCCTGGTTTTTTATTAGTGTATAATCAAACTGTTGATGATGAAATTAGCTTAGAAGGTTCTAGTAAAAATTTAAAATTAAGTAATATTCGTACTGAAGAAAAAATATCATCACCACCTTCTCGATACGGTGAAGCATCGTTAGTAAAAGAATTAGAAAAATTAGAAATTGGTCGTCCTTCTACATATGCGGCTTTAATTACAAAAATTAAAGATAGAAAATATATTGAAGAAAAAGATCACGATGGTAATATATACGATCAACAAATATTTAAATTGTCTAAATTAGAAATTATAGAAGAGAAAAAAGAAGTTGTATTAGGTAAAGAAAAAAAACGATTAACACCAACTGCACTTGGTATGAATATCACCAAAATATTAATAGATTTATTTCCTAATTTTATGGATATTCATTTTACTGCACAAACTGAACAAGTATTAGATGACATTGCATTAGGTAAAAAGAAGAAATTACCTGTATTAACTGAATATTGGAATTTATTAAAAAATTATTTGGATAATTTATCAGCGATGATAATCAAAAAAATAGAACCGAATATGTTAGGTGAATATAACGATGGTACAATATATATAGTAAATACACGATATGGTAATGCAATACGTTATGATGTAGGTAAAACAAAAAAATATTTTAATATAAAAAATACGAATATTAATTTGGAAGAAGCTATTACAATAATTAGTAAAAATAAGACAAGTAATGTAGTAGAAGAAACAGGTGAATTACTAGGTGAAGATGATAAACATAACAAATATTATAAAACAATAGCAAGATTTGGTCCTGTTATTAAAAAAATTAACAATGACGATATCGAATATAGAAGTATTAAAGGGTGTAAAACAGATATTACACTAGAGTTAGCATTATTATTATTTACATATCCTAAAAAAATAACAAATACAATTAGTCTGAATTATAACTTTCTAAAAAATTCTTATTATTTAAAAAATTATAATAACAATCATGATATAAATAAGAAATGTATTAATTTTCCAAAAGAAAACTTAGAATATACTGATGAAGAAATACTTGATTATTGGAAAAGTAAAGTAAAAGATTAATTTATATTATAAAGTAAAATATTCGTCAATTCGACCTTTACGTAAGTAAGATTCATCAATATCATCCATAGACTTTTTTGGTTCATTCGATGTTAATATTAATATGACATTTTCATAAAACATCATATCATCCATATATCGATTAAATGTTATTTTATCATATACTAATATTGGAATATTCTTATGAGAATTAATATTATCTGTAATTTTTCTAATTAAAATATTTGCTTCATCTAATACGATAATTACAGGTGATTCAAATATTGGTTCTAAATCTCTAATTAATTTAATCATAGTATCACCAGGATCTGTTGGATTGAATGTTCTGCATAACTTTGCATTCAATTCTTTAGCAAGAAAAAATCCAATCATACTTTTACCAGTACCAGGATCACCTGAAATAAATATGGATGCACGTTTTTGTTTATTATATAATTGTGTTATTGATTCAAGAATATTTTTTTGTTGTATACTTGGATAATATTTATTCATATTAAACATTCGTTTTTCATAATAAAAATTATAATAATTTCCCATTCGTTCATATATTGAAATATTTGTTGATAATTTACAGTTATCAATTACAATTTCTTTTAATTGTACAATTTGTTGATTATTTTCAATTAAAATTTTAAATATTTTGTTTGTTGTGTATAAATGTAGTTCTCGTTGTGGTTCTCTATCTGCAAAGATATCAATATACATACCACAATATTTCCATCCAAGAAAAATACCCATTGGTTTAATTTTACCACATTCATACATTGTTATTGTACTCGTTGTTGTTTTTTCTAATAACTTAATAATTTCTGTTACTTTGACTGGATCATTTTTAATAACAAAATATCCATATCCAAATATTTTCAATACCAACATCGGTATAATCCAAACGATATTTATTAAATTATTTACAACAGTTGACAATACACCTGCAAGAAAAATCCCACCATATAGTGTATTTTGCATGATGTATATTATAATACTTTTTTTAATTATATGATATAAAATTAATTATTTTCAATTTTTATAGTATGAGTAATGAATTAAATAATTTTTTAGAAAAATATAAAACAAATGATTTAAAAAATTGTACGCATATAACGTATGATACAAAAATTACATATCTAATACCTGATAATCATATTAATATTTTTTATAATTTATATAATAATGCATTATTAAATAATACAAAATTACATATACAAGAAATTTCTAAACAATATGGTCCAATAATTATTGATATTGATATGCAATATGATAAAAAAATAAATAATAGAATATATACAAATATTATAGAAAAAATAATACAAATATATATTCAATTAATACAAAAATATATAAATGTAAATACAGATAAATTACAATGTTTTTTATTAGAAAAAAAAGAACCGACTTTTTATGAAGGTATATATAAAGACGGTATACATCTTATTTTTCCATATATTTGTATACCATATTATTTTCAAGAATATCTACGAAATAAATTTATAAATATTGCGATTGATATGAAATTATTTGATGAATCATATAATTTCAATAATATATTTTCAACTCTTGATAATATATATAATTATCCACGACCACCTTGGTTTTTATATGGAAGTTCTAAAACAAATTATTATAATCCATATTTGTTAACAAAAATATATACATCTAATTTACAATTATTAAATATTAAACAATACAGCGTATTAAATTTAATTTATTTACTTAGTATTCGTAAATATAATGAAAATAATATAAATTCATTAAAATATGAATTTACTAATAATAAAAATATTGATAATACATATATAAATTATTATTGGTATTTTTTTATTTCTTTATATATATTAATAGTAATACATATTTATAAATACAATGTTTAATTCTAACAATATGTGCACTTATTCATCACCAACTACACCAACTAATAAATTTTGTTCAATTAATTTAGTAAAAAGTAATGAAACAATATCTATGAATTTATTGAATACATCATCAAATCCTAATTTTCCTATATATACACCTGTAATATATGCTGATAATTTAGGTCCAAATTGTATAAATACAAATGAATATGCTATCTGTACTAAATATAATAGTCTAGATGATATATTACAATATAAATTACCTTCAATGTCTCAACAAACATTTACACAAAATATAAATAAAACAATAGATCGTAATAAAAGACTATGGATTCAAGATAATCCACCTAAACCAAAGAATACAATGATTAATCCAAATAATAATACATTTATAAATGCTCCAATATGTATAATCAAAACACCAAATTGTACAAGTGATAATATTACAAATAATTGTAAAATAACATGTATGCCAATTGATAATTCTAATAAAATAAATTATATATTTAACATAGGGAGTAATTGGAGAGAAGATACATCATAAATATTATATTAAATTAATTATATATTCTTTACAATTAATTTTCTACATATAATTTATGAGTTGTACTCAAGATCCAAATAATAATACTATCTATAGTTGTACTGCCAATAATAAAGATTTTTCGTATATAAAAAATATATCTAATGCAAAAAATTCATATTTATTTGTTCCAGCATATAAAGAGTTACCATCAATATGTAAAAATAAAAATAAAATTATTACATGTACATATGCTGATAAATCTACAATAACATTAACAAATGAGAATGGCTATTATGTACAAAATATACCTACATAATTTAGAAAAATATAATATGATTAGAAAATTATATTTTATTTTTTGTTTCTGATTGTAACAATGATAATCGAAATAATAGTATAAAAAAATATTTATAGAGAATAAATAATGAGTAATTCGAGTAGTCATTTTACTAAATTATCCCAATTTATAAAAAAACATAAAGTTGCCAATGGATCACAGTCTACTCACACATCTCTTTTTAATCCATTAGGAGTTTTTTACATTGAGGATAAAGAAAATACAAAATTTTATAGATTATATCGAAATGCTTTAGATGAAAATGCTGATATACATTTAACTGAAAAACATAAACCGTATGGTCCTATTGTTGTTGATATTGATATGAAATATACAATTGAATTACCTACCGAAAATACTCGTATATATACAAATATTATAATTGAATTAGTACGTATATATATTCAGGTAATTCAAAAATACTTAATAGTTAAAGATGAAGATATGTTAGCTTTTATTTTTGAAAAAAGTGCACCTACTCAAAAAGAAAATGAATACAAAGATGGTATTCATATAATGTTTCCAAATATATGTGCAATTAATCAATTACAACATATTATGAGAAAAGATTTTATAAATCAAATAAATGCACTTGATTTATTTAAAAAACTACCATTAATCAATGACGTTGATGATATTGTTGATAAAGCAGTCGTTGAAGCTAATAATTGGTTAATGTATGGCAGTAAGAAACCAAATTCAAATAGATATCTTTTATCACGCGTTTACAATAAAGAATTAGAACAACAAGATATCAATGAATACAGTCAAGGAGATTTAGTAGAAATTTGTAGCATACGCAAATTTGATGAAAAAAATATAACAAAATATAAAGATGGATATTCAACAGATGAAATTATTCGAAAATATGAAGAATCTCAAAAACCCAAAAATATTGAAGGTGCGAATATTAGCAAAACAACAAGTGTTACATTAGATGATTTACGTCGTGTTAAAAACTTGGTTAGTTTATTAAATATATCTCGGGCAGATAATTACCAAGAATGGTTACAATTAGGATTTTGTTTATATAATATAGATACATCTTTGTTAAATATTTGGATTGATTATAGTAGACAATCTAAAAAATTTAAAGAATTTGAATGTGAAAAATTATGGAATGCAAAATTTCGAAATAATGATTTTACAATTGCATCATTATATCGATGGGCAAGAGAAGATAATCCAAATGAATTTATTAAATTTTTAGAATCGGAAGTATCAGATATTATTAAACAAAGTATTAAATCACCATCATTTGGTACATCATATGATGCTGCCAAAGTTATTTTTCAATTATATCGTTTTGATTATATATGTGCTTCTTTAAAACATGCAGAATGGTATGTGTTTAAAGGTCATCGATGGGAACCAGAAGAACACGGATATTCATTAAACAATATTATTAATGAAAAAATATATGATGAATATTTAAAAGTATCTAATTTATATCGTCAAATGGGTATGAATGCATCTGGTAAAGAAAAAGAAATATTAGTTGAATTAGAAACAAAAACAGCAAATTTTGCTACAAAATTACATACAACCAAATTTAAAAAAGATATAATAGCAGAATGTGCTATTTTATTTTATGATAGAAATTTTTACAATAAATTAGATGAAAAACGTAATTTAATTAGCTTTGAAAATGGTATATTAGATTTAGATACAATGAAATTTCGGGATGGTTATCCTGAAGATTTTGTAACATTTACAACAAAAATAAATTATATACCTTATGATCCTAATGATAATTTAATAAAAGAAGTAGAAAACTTTTTTATTGATATTCTACCAGGTGAACATATTCGTACATACGTATTAAAATATCTAGGTACTTGTTTACAAGGTCATGTTCCAGATGAAAAATTTTATATTTGGACTGGCGGTGGTGGTAATGGTAAATCCTTAACTATTAAATTATTATTAGATTCATTGGGTGATTATGGTACAATTATTCCAGTTTCTTTACTAACACAAAAACGAGCTGCATCGAATGTAGCATCACCTGAATTAGCTAAATTAAAAGGAAAACGATTTTGTGTATTTCAAGAACCTGAAAACAATGACGTAATCCAAGTTGGTCTAATGAAAGAATTAACTGGTAATGATAAAATCCAAGCACGTGCATTGTATGGAGCTCCTATTGAATTTTATCCTCAGTTTAAGACGTTATTAGCTTGTAACAAATTGCCTGAAATTCCATCTACAGATGGTGGTACTTGGAGACGTATTCGCGTAGTACCATTTGAAATGCGATTTACAGATGATGTAGTTGAACCAAATGATCGTAAAAAAGATCCTGATTTACGTAGAAAAATGGAAACATGGCACCAAGCATTTATGAGTATTTTAGTAGAATATAACAAACGATTTAAAAATGAAGGTAATAGTGAACCAACAAAAGTAAAAGATCACACTTTAATGTATCAACAAAAAAGTGACTTAATATTAGAATATATTGAAGATAGAATTGAAGACAGTCTAACACACAAAGTATTAGTCACTGAATTATATGATGACTTTAAATTCTGGTGTTCTGATAGTAAGAATATTAAAGTTGCTTTTGATAGAAAGGGATTTGAAACAGAAATTGGCAATAAAAAAGGTGTACATGTAAATGGTAAATTTAGTGGTATTAAATTAAAAGATCGTATATTTGATAATATGGACCCAATTTAATTTAGTAATATAAAAAAATATATATTAGTAAAATATGCAATTAATATATATTTTATTAATAGGTATTGTAGTTTATTATTTAGTAACAAGATTGTTTGAAAATTATTCTACTCAAGAAGATTTTGACCCGTCTTTAGTACCTGTTTCTTCTATTGTTACTTTGGCAAAGGTTGCTCAGAAATTAGTTGATGGTGGTGGTACTTTGACTAATCCTGGTAATTTGACTATTACTGGTAATTTGCAGACAAATGGTAATGTTTTTGCTGCTAATGGTTCAAAGAGTCAGGTCTGGATTGGACAAGGATATGGTCCAGATATAGCATGTATATATGCTGCAAATAATGATCTAAATATAGGCAGTGGACCTGGAATTGTAAATATTAGAAATAACACAACTGTTAATGGTAACTTAAATGTAACTGGTGAAATTTCGGGTAAGTGTACAAATACACAAGGTGGATTTTCTCTTGGCTATGGTACTTGGATAACTGCTAATGCACCATCAAGTGATGATCCATATAAATTATTATTTGAAAGTAGTGGTAATACTGTTTTTAGATCAAAAGTTGGTTTTCAATTTCGAAATGAGAAAGATCAACGTAATATTGAAATTAACAGTCAAACTAGTGCTGTTCAATTTAATGGTCCTTTAAATGTATCAGGACCTACTGGTAGTATTACCGCTTCTCAAATAATAAATGCAAATGGTGGTATAAACTTAAATGATAATGCAATTACTTCTGATTCAATGCATTTTCCACGTATATCATTTGAAAAACCTGATCTTACCAGCGATTGGTCAATCGCCAATCAGGGATATGGTAAAACTACATACTCTAGTGCTAATGGAAATCATATATTTTATACAAATTCATGTACAGTAAATTCCTATAATAAAGGTACTATTAATACAACAAATAGTATAACTTTAAATAGTTATGGTATAACAATTGGTAAAACAACTATAAATGAAGCCCAATTAATAAAATTAAATGAAATAATTAGTTGGTATGATACTGTTAAAAGTAAAATATATGTCAAAAATGGCAACACGTATATTGACATGCATGGTGCAAAATGGGAAAATTGGAATTGTCATAATAGAGGAGCACAAGATGGTAATTATAATTTAGGATGTGGTGGATTAGGGACTTCCCCAAACGGTTAAAATATACTAAATCATAAATGTAAAAAATCTATACATCAAATTCTCGCAAATACGCAGACAAATATTCTTCATAATCTTTTTCATAAAATATTAATTCTGATGGATTAATATTTTTTAAACATTCCCGAAAATATTCTAAACCATACGTTTGTATATAAGTAATAACAATTTGTAGTTGTTCTTGATTATAATGTATAATTTTACAATATTTTGGTAATTGTAATTTTTTATTATCATATGGTTGCATTTTTACATTATAATAAAATTGTGACGCTAATTCATATAAATCTTCTTTGGCTAATTTAAAATATATATGTTGATTTTCTAATTTTATACCATTTATTAAATCACATAAATCATCTATATTTTTCATAATTATTTATGTATTATCTTACTTATTTTATCTTTTAATACTTCAATTTTATTTATTTTTATTACAAATATATGTATTAATAAATCTTCATAATATCCTAATACACTATTCGGTATTTTACTTAATATAAAATGTAATAAATTATTATTTATAAAATCATGACATGTTACATTATAATGAAAACCTATAATTCGTGTAATTAATACTCCAATTGAATACACAAAAAATTGTTCACTATCCGTATTATAATGAGGATACATTTCTGAATTACCAACTGTTGGTCTTTCTTCGTGATAATATTTTTCACCATTTTCAAATGCATTTTCCCAATCTATCAAATAAAATTTATTATCATCTACTACAATATTATCTAATTTTACGTCACAATGAATCATATTATATTTATCGCGAATTAATATTGCCAAATCTAATATATTATATATATTTGTTAATACTACTATTGGATCTAAATCGAGAACGTCAAATAAATATTTTTCTAATGTTTTATATTTAGGCATTATAATACCAATATTCATATTTTGAATTAATGAAATAGATTCGTTTTTTATATCTGTATCATTTACATTAATATATGTAATTATTTTTCTACTAAAATTAATTACGTTTGTTAATGCAAGATATGGTAAATAATATGGATGATAAAAATTTTTCTCTAAATACTGATTTATTAAAAATATTTCAGAATATTTAAAATCAGGTGTTGTACTATTTAATTTATTTATTGGATAATCTAAAAATTTTACTGCATAATTATTATTTGATATTACTAATCTTTTATTATATGTCGGTATTTTTTCTATTTCAAATATATTTTTACAATTATTAATTGTTACGTCATCAACATCTTTATTATGTTTGATTATTTCATGATTTAATGTATAAGTGACATTATACATGTTTTAATAACTTAATATAAATGAATATTTTATTAATACTAATATATGATTAAATCAATTTTGGAGAAAAATATATTATTAAATAATATGAATATATTTAAAAAACATGTTAAAATGGCACCAATTTGCATATTAATATCTATATTGCCATTTTTATGTGCATGGGGGAATTTAAATATGTTAAATACTGTAGAAACAAAAATACCAAAATTAGAATCATTAACTAATAAAGACTTATTTATTCGAATGAGTTTAGTAAGTGATAATTATGAAATCACAAATTATTTAATAAATAAAAATTGTATGGCATCATCTTTATGTTTACGATATTATATATGCAGTGGTGGTTCAGATGTTAGAATGTATAATTTATTTGATACAATTGATAATTGGAGTTATGTTACAAAAACAGATATTATAAATGGAATACGTAATGGTACATTAAAAACATTAGAATATTTAAATACAAAAATAAAAATACCTGCACATAATTATCATAAATTACCAATAGAAAAGCAAGTATTTTTACTACAAAATAATGATGTATTAAATTATTATATGGCAAATATGATTAATGACGAGTTAGTATTAAATGAATTATATGAAAGAAAAAAACGTAACATGAAATTTTTAGAAAGTATAATACGAATAAAAATATTTTTAATAAGAATAATATAAAATTTTATTCTTATTAAAAATTAAAATGAACTGGGAAAAATATAAAATATGGCAAACTTATTTATTTAATACTCAATATAAAGATAGTTTAATAAATAAAGCTATCGGAGAGTTTTCAAGAGTTGTATCCGATAGTAATCAATCACTTCAATTAAAAAAAGATATTAATGAAAATGATTGGTTACTGTATGGGAAAATAAACAATATATTAGACAAAATAAATAAAAAATATAAAATGAATTTGGGATTACCAAGAGCACACTGTGCCACTGTACAAAAATTTAAAAAAATGGAAGATATTATAATTGGTAAAATGTATAATATTCCAGCAATATCAAATGGTATTAATACCAATGATAAAGAATATTTTTTTGTTCCCATACATAAAACTCGTCGTCATGTACACGGTGTCCCAAAAGAGTTTTTAGAAAATTACATAATAAACATGATTGAAACCGCAAAATGGGAATCTAGATTTTCATGGGTTTATTCTGAAAACAGGTATATAGACAGATGTGCAATATATACATGTCCTGAATATTATGTAGAAAAAAAAACAAAATGTAAAAAAGAAATATCTGTATATTTAAAAATAAAAGAATTTCAAAAATATTTTACAGATTCACAATTTGATAATATTTTAAAAATATTTCATAAAAAAAGAATTGATAATTTTCGTACAAACTTTCCTTCTAAAATACGGTATATTACCTATTGTACGAATGATTGCATCAATTCAATTGGATTTATACATAATGGTATTCCAAACGGTAAACAAAAATGTATTTTAAAATATGAATCTGGTAAAAATTTAAGTAATTCATCAATATTTAAACAAACATGTAACATAACATATTGTAGAGAATGTGGTAAATCACCATATCATGATAATGAGTTGTGTAAATTTACAAATGATATTCAATTCGAAAATCCCGAATTATATCGTAAATGTCCAGGATGTGAAATTTGGGTTGAAAAAAAAGAAGGTTGTGATCATATGCAATGTTTATGTGGAGTTCATTTCTGCTATAATTGCAGAACTGCATTAAATGCAAGAGATCCATATTTCCATGTATGTAAAATGGGAAATACGGATCCACATTTTCGAGAATTTATATTAGATCATCCTGCAGCAAATTATCCAGGTGAAATTACATGTAATTGTTTAAATTGTAAATAAACAGATTTAAAAAAATAAAAAAGTATGTTAAATGTTAAATGTTAAATGTTTTAAAAGGATAGTTATCCTCCATCATATACTGTTTGATTTAATCAAAATTCCTAATATATGATGTGACTTATATTGCAATCGCGAAAACACTTAATTGTAATGATAAATACTAATTCTAAAAATGAATGTAATATTTATTAATATAATTAAAACTACACATGTAGTTTTGTTTTCCTAAAAAATCAGGGGAAATTTTTTAGTTTACATATAAATTATTAATTTAATTAGGTAAAGTATTACTATATTAGTTGATAATTTACAATATTTCTACTCGGTAGAAGTACAGTAACTACATAGTTCTTTCATTGAATTTGTAGGTACTATCAAATACACTTGTTTACAACCGTAACATTTACGAATTTCCGTATTATTACGAGGTGGTGCAAGTGGTCCATATGTTACAAGGATTTCATTCTTTTGAAGAAGATCTGAAATATTGTATGGAAGAATAGGTAACACGTTATTTGGAATAGGTGTTCCTGGGCGATCAGACATTTTTAATTAATATATATATTAGTATTATTTATATATATATTTTTCAATTTTAGTATTATTTACATAAAAAAATAATATTAATAGTAATATGATAAGTAAAAAAACAATTAAAATAAATGATGACACTATCATCATATTTACATTTTACAAAATTGTAATAAATATTGATATATACATAAATACAACTGTACACAATATTCTTCGATCTCATTCAGAATTTCAAGAAACAATGAATGAATTACAAAATGATTATGCAATAAATAGTCATCAAATTGAATTGATTCAAAAATGGTATGAAAAAAATTACAAAAAAGTATAGCTAATAAAAAAATATATAACAAAATATGGTAGGAAAATTATTCAAACAAATTAATTATAAATTGGTTGAGGATCATCATCAATAATATTAATTATATTATTATTTACATTTTGTTGTAAATCATATTCAATATATTTAGGTGATAATATTTTACAACATTTAATTGGTATATTATGTGTATTTGCATTTATATATTCTAACAACTTTTCATATACATTATCAAATGACAATGAAATAAAACCTGTTTTATGTTCACCATAAAATAGTTGATTTTGAAATAATTCTATTTTGGTATAATAATTATTATCATCAACACAAAATGAAAATACATATCCATTTTGTGTTTTTTTATCTAATGTCATAATAATTTTATTATCTTTAATAATATTAAAATTATTTAAACTATTATTTTCTTGATTCATATTTTTTTCATATAAATATTGATAAAGTTTATTACAATTGTATATTTTCATTTCATCCAAAAATAAATTATATAGAATATAATTTATTGTTTTAGTGAAAATATTTTCATTACACTTTGTTGTTATTTTTATACAATTATCAACATTTTTATTATTATTGATAATTGTATATATTTCACAACTATGTAAATTATATGGTGGTATACACAGAATAAGTCCATTTTTATTATCTGTTCGTAAAATTTTAATATAATTTTTATTAAAATTTAACAAACACAGATTATAAAATGGATATATCTGCAAATTACTTGTAATATATGTATTTAGATTCTCCATTTTGATTAGAGAATCTTTATAATCATTTTCGTCAACAAGTCTTTCCGTAGCAGTAGTCATCTTATATATAAGATATAGTATACTAAATTTGATAATTAATTTTTCAATTTTTATATAAAAAAATATATATTAGTAAAATATGCAACTAGTATATATTTTATTAATAGGTATTGTAGTTTATTATTTAGTAACAAGATTATTTGAAAATTATTCTACTCAAGAAGATTTTGATCCGTCTTTAGTCCCTGTTTCTTCTATTGTAACTTTAGCTAAGGTTGCTCAGAAATTAGTTGATGGTGGTGGGACTTTGACTAATCCTGGTAATTTGACTGTTACTGGTGATTTAACAGTTAATGGTGCAGTAAATCTAAGAATCAATAATTTTATTAATGATATTACAGGTAAGCCTAGATATCTTTTAAATATTAATAATCCTTCTGCATATGGTGCAAATAAGCCTTCTTATGATAATTTTTATTTTACTGCTCCTGCTCCTGCTCCTGCTGGTACTGTGAAACCTTCACAATCTCATCGATTTATGAGAGGTGATTTAGCTACTCCTGCTGATATCGTTTGTGGTAGAATTTATTTTGCAGATGACTTAAATAAAGGCAATTCTGGCATTTGGTCTAACGTAAATGCAGATGGTGTAAATTGGAGTGTTTATGGAAGTAATCAAAATGATAATCTTTTTCAAATTAATAATGCAAATGGTTTGATTTATTTTCATAATACTGTAACTGCAGAAAAAGGTTTAACAGTTACTGGTGAATGCAATGTATCTGGTAGTGCTAACTTAAATGGTGGTGCTAAAATTAATGGTAATTTAAATGTTACTGGTACAATAGTATGCAGTTCTGACGTAGGTTTTAATGGTAATGTTACTACTAATAGTGATCGTATTATGAATTGTGGTGAAATAAATACCAATAGTAAAAAAATTACTTGTGGTGACATCACTGCTACTGGTAGTATAACTATAGGTTCTACAACAATAAAGGAAGGGCTTGGAGGTGACATATTTATTGAAGGTAAAAAATTAAAAAGTATATTGTCAACAATAAACAAAATATTAGAGAATATACCAACTGGTATTGGTGTAGCATTTCATAAAGCAGTCCTGAGTAACGCTCTAAAAGATTGGAATCCATTACCTATATCATAATAAAATATAGACTATATTGGCTAATTTCTACAATTAATAATTTTATAACTAGTCATTAAAAAATATATGTAGAAAGATATTAAGATAATAAAATAGTTCTGGTATATAATATATATAAATATAGTTTAAATTATAATAACATAATTATATATGTCACATAAAATTGAATATATTAATATATATATATATAAATTATTAACATCATACATCTATTATGTTAACAATTTCACAACCTAATTATAAGGAATGTTATATTAATAATACTTTAATACCGGGCGATATTGTATTTAATAATAAATTATTTCATAACGATATATGTAATTTTAATGATAATACATTAACACTACTAGAATCAAAACGATTTAAATTTTTAATAGGTGGTGTCTTAAAATTAACTAGTAATATTTATTATAAAGATCCAAAATCAAATCAATTTTTATATGAATTCTACCCTATTAATTGGCGTTATCCAAAGTTTATGGTTAAATCAGAAATAAAAAATAATTTAATTAAAAGAAATGAAAATATCGAAGATCAATTTATTGTAATAGTCTTTAAAGAATGGACTAGTAAATTTCCAATTGGTAGTACATACAAACTTATTGGAAATATAAATAATTTATTACATATGAATGAAATCTTATTCTATTATCACCCTGAACAGCCATATACTTCACCACAAAAAATAATAATCGATAATGTTACTAAAAATAATGAATTATCTATGACATATAAATTTACTTTGAATCCATATAATATTTCAGAAGTTAATCAAATATATTCTATTGATCCAAAAGGATGTAAAGATATAGATGATGCATTATCATATGATAGTAAAAATAATAGAATTGGCATTCATATATCAGATGTTAATTATACAATTGACAAATTAAATTTAGAATTTAATAAATATTCAACTGTATATGCACCCCATAGACATTTAAATATGATGCCAGATGAATTAGCCTATAATTATTGTTCATTGTTAGCGGGGAAAACAAGACCTGTAATTACATGTTGGATAGATTTAGATACATTTGATATTAAATTAGAAAGACATTTTATTGTTGTTAAATATAATTTACATTATGATGAAGCAGATAAATATATTATTGATTCAAATAATTTATTAATGTTAAATACTGATGAAATAAAATTAATAGATACTTTACAAAAATTACATACATATTCTATTGAATTAAATAATAAATATAAATATATGGATTCTATATCATCATCACATGAAATGGTACAAGTGTATATGATATTTTTAAATCAATATATTGCACTATTGCTATCAAATAAAGATGTTATATATAGAAATCAAACAATAAATAAATCTGCAGAATACAGTTATAATAATATTGGTCATGCATCAATGAATGTAAATTATTATACTCATTTTACATCACCAATAAGAAGAATTGTTGATCAATATGTACATAAAATATTAATTAATGAATATTTTTCAGATTCAAAATCAATATCAGAAATTACAAAATTAGATGTTGCAAAAATAAATGAATTTGAATTAAATCTAAAAAAAGTAACTACATTATGGAATTATTTAACTGTTAGTCATAAAATAAAAAACGGTCATAGATACAATTTAGAATTTTCTGGTTTTACATACACAACATTTAGAGTAGAATTCAAATTATTAGAATATAATATATTTATTAATAATAAAATATTTTATACTATTGTTGATGAAGAAACTATATCAATACAAAATAAAAATTATAAATTAAATACAAAATATGAATTACCATTATATATTGTAAATGAAAGTAAAAATCAATATTTCCCAAAGATTATAATCAAATTTTAATTTAGAGTTCATCTTTCGATTGCTGGGATTCAATGTAATGTACAATATCAATATAACCATTTTGTCGAGCAATTGATATAGGATTATGACCAAATTGATCAAGAATATTCAGATAAATATTTTTTACCATCAAAAGTCGACGTACCACATTAATATGACCATTTTCTGCAGCCAAGAATAAAGCTGTCTTACCATCATTCGCTTGTGTATTTACATTGGCACCAGAATTTAACAATATATTTACTACATCAACATGACCATTCTTTGCAGAAACCATCAATGGGGTATAACCATGGTCAGAAGAAACACGTCCTTTAACAGTAGCCATTGTCTATTTATTTATAATATTGAATAAATAAATATGCACTATTATTTTCAATTTTTATAATTCAGTAATTATATTTTCTTCCATTCTATCTGTAAACGTATCTATTTTATCTAATAATTCTTGCAAACATGGATATTTTGATACTAATGTAGGTAAGTATTTTTTATATATTTTTTTAACTTGTTCTATCTTTCCTTTTGTTGGATCATAATATGATGATCTTAGCAAATCTACTTCTTGTTTTGTTATATTTCGACTTTTGTTAATATATTTATTAACCATGTATACTTTATTTACATAACAATTTATATGCTTTTTTTGTATATAATCATATATACTAGTATTAATAAATACTTCATCCATTCCATATGGAAATTTAGATGGAGTTCTCCATGTATTATTATTTAGTATTTTGATTACACTTTCATATTCATTATGTAAATATTTTTCAAGAAAATTTGTTAATAATTTTAATGGAAATTTCATAAAATATATCATAGTGCCTGCTAATATTGTATATTTTCTAGCATATGTTTTTCTATCATAACATACAAAAGTAGAAAAATATACTTTGCTGTTAGTACGTTTCATTTCTTGTATTTTATTTTTATCTAAAAAATGTTTGGGAATATCTATATCAGTAATCCATACTGTTTTTAGGTTTTTCTCAAACATAGGTAAAAATCTTACTAATGTGCCAAATGTACCTACATGTCCAACTTTTTCTCGGAATGGTTTACAGTCAAATTGTAATATTGTAATGTGATTATAATCTTTGGATACTTTTTGAGTAAATTCAATACCTGATAGATCAGTATATATACGTAATTCAAAATCTGGTAAATCTAAACTATATTGTATTAATGTTTCTAAATCTTTTTGATATTTTGAAAAATCTCGGTATGCATCTGTCATGGTAAAAAATGAACAAGATAATACATTCGTATATTTTTTATTTGCTTGTTTAATACTAGTAATATCTATTTGTGACATTACTATTACAATTTATTTTTTTAATATGTTAAAAAACTAGTATTAATATAAATATTACCTCCATTTTTTTTAATACATCTATTAAATTCTACATGTTCACATAACTCATTCTTACCATCATCATATTTTCCTACATATTTACATTCATTTGGAATAGATGATAATTTATAAATTGCAATTCCACCAAATGCTGAATCTACTTCTAATAATTCACCAATATCATAATTTTTTTGTTTTGACCATACATATAAATTAACAGCATCTGGTGAATTATTTTCATGTACCATTTTCCAGCAATCATATTCCATATCATTTTTTTTACGTAATGCCCATAAATCATAATATTTATCACTTTGATTACCTGTTAAAATATCCCAACCAGTATATTCAAAACATGATTTAATTGTATCAACAAACATACCTGAATTATTTACATCATCTAAATCAATTATTATCATATAATCATAGTTTGTTTCTCTTATTTTTTCTAAAACTTTATTTCGACCATTTGAAATTCTCATAGTACGCATTGGTTCTATAATATTATCCTCAAATATATATTCATAATTATCTTTTTTATTTTCTTCTAATATATTTCTTGTATTATCATGTGAATCATTTTCATAAATAATTACTTTATAATTTTTAAATTGTTTTCCACATTGATCTATAAATTCTAAATTTTGTTTAATAAATGGTTCTACATTACGTACTGTTGCACCAAAAACCACATTATATTTTTTCATTTCATTTAATGGATTTTTTATATTTTTACGTGGAGCATTACCAGTATAATTAATAAATTCATAATTTGTAAAATTATTAATATTAATATTAATATATATTATATAA
>Ga0114970_10000490_pt1 | contig 29746 bp, 22 predicted proteins | sample M_140205_XF_Meta_FD_87030 | JGI IMG/M metagenome (GOLD analysis project Ga0114970, IMG submission 87030) | Freshwater microbial communities from Lake Montjoie, Canada to study carbon cycling - M_140205_XF_MetaG | ecosystem: Environmental > Aquatic > Freshwater > Lake | place: Lake Montjoie...
AGCGGAACCAGACGCAGCAGAACCAGACGCAGCACATCCAGAAGCAGAAGCAGCCGGTCCTGTAGCAGAAGCAGAACCAGCACCTCCAGAAGCAGCGGAACCAGACGCAGCAGAAGCAGACGCAGCCATATGAGCAGCATATCTTGCTTGTCGTTCAGCCGCCCGTCTTTGCCACGCAATTGTCGCAAAAAGGCGGCGGCGTGCAGCTAATATAGCTACAGCAGATGGAGCAGCAGCAATAATCGCAGCCTGAAGACTTGGGTTGTACTGAATGTGCGGAAGTTCTCCAATGTCGTTTAGAATATTGGCAGTTTCGGGGCTAACACACAGAAGTAGTGCACCGATTTCCGTATTAGCCCACATATTCCCATTAAATACCCGGTGAAGAGGAGTGTCTCCATAATCTGTGGTCTTCGCGTGAGTATCCGCACCATGTGCTAGAAGAAGAGCAACTATTTCCGAGCGATTAGCGCGCGCCGCTTTATGAAGAGGAGTGTATCCATCGAAATTTACGGCATTTACATCGCTACCAAAATCAAGAAGTAACTTTACTCCAGCTGGAACTGATTGTGTAGTAGCCAAATGAAGAGCCGTTTGACCAGTATGTGATCCTCGAAGATTCAAATCAGCACCGCGCTCAATCAGTAACTTCATAATCTCTGTTTTATTCCCAAAAGATGCTAGGTGGAGAAGTGTAGAGTCTCCATAATACCCAAGAAGCTCATTTATTGGTAGTAAGCCTTTATCAAGCAGCGTACGCACTTTTTCAAGATTATTCGTCCCATGTTGTACTTCAAAAATTAATCGTGTTCTATCATCCATATCTACTACTATTGGGCGAGTTATAAAGTTTCTCTTTAAACTTTATAACATCGCCCACTAATATATATGAAAAGTCATTCAGACTAGGGTTTGATAGCTACAATTTATACTATATGAAATAACAATAAAATTAGTATTATAAACAGAAATTTAATTTATGTTTATAATTCAATGTAACGCGTCTTTCGCTCGCAGACATTTTCATTACTGCGTTCCTCTTTGCTTTCTAGACATCCTCTTTACCTTGCGTTCAGAACGTGTTTTACGTCTTCTCGGGGCTCCTGACATATTCGCTTTAGTTTTGCTTTTGGCTAGACGATTAAGAGCAGCCTTTCCTGCTTTTTGGCTCGGTGTGTTTTCTATTGTTATGACCGCACGAACATTAGAATTGCCTGTCGCACCAGAAGGAGCAGCCGTACCTGTAGCAGCAGCCGTACCTGTAGCAGCAGAACCAGACGCAGCCATATGAGCAGCATATCTTGCTTGTCGTTCAGCCGCCCGTCTTTGCCACACAGTTGTCGCAAAAAGGCGACGGCGTGCAGCTAGTATAGCTACAGTGGTAGACTCCATACGAAGAACCGCTTCTTGGATACCAGGGCAATTTTCAAGTTGCGGAAGATACCCGTTACCATCTGGAATTTCAGCGAGTTCCGGGGAAATCGCTAGTAGAAGCGCAGCTGCTTCTGTACGACCCATACTTGCTGCCACGTGAAGGGGAGTTCGTCCACCTACATCAATCACGCGAGTATTCGCACCACGTTCAACTAGAAGGGCTAGAATGTCTATATCACGTGTAGCAGCAATATGAAGCGCAGTAGTGCCGTCTGTATCCGCGTAATCAATATCTGCGCCGTGGTCTAGAAGCACTTTCACTATAGACGCTCTATTTACTGCCACAGCTTTATAAAGAGCGGTTTTTTTATGAGGAGTAGGCATATTTACATTCGCACCACCCTCAATAAGTGCAGCAACACCTTCAACATTTCCTATAAGAATAGCAAACTCTAGGGGACTAGGAGTAAATAAAGAAGGGTTTAATCTAGGATCCGCCCCTTTTTCAAGGAGTAAAGGTATAGCTGCGGCGCAATAACCAGCAGCAAAATGAAGCGGTGCATAGCCATCGTATGTAGGTATATGAATATCCGCGCCATACTCAATCAGCAACCTCGCAATATCCGCATGTCCGTTCAGAAGCGCGATATGAAGTATGCTATGACCGTTAGAGTCGCGCGTCCGTGTTGTTGTACCTTTATCCAACAATCTATGGACTTCTTCAATATTTCCTTTTCTTGCTGCTTCACCTAATGCTGCTACATTCATCTCTACATATATAGTAATAAAAATCAATCATGCACATATCCTTTTTGTATTGCTTCTGTTTCTAAATTCATAGCCACTGATTCAACATAGAGTCTATCAATATCGGAAGGAACACGGGCATCCGTACAACATCGTCGAGTATCCAGAGATTGAGAAAAAAGACTACCCATTTATACTATTTACGAAAACCTTCTTTATACAATGGCAAAATCGCATAATCTCAGCGAAAAATTGACCTCGCTAATTTGCCCAATTCTGAGGTTTATAGAATGCCTGATGCCAAAACCTGCTCCGTTTGCTTTGATAAATTTACCAAGACAACTCGCGCACCGACGAAATGCCCCCATTGCGGTATTGAAATTTGCCGTACGTGTCTCCAAACCTATGCTCTCAACGATATTAATGATAATCCGGCGTGTGTGAATATAGATTGTGAGCACCGTTGGGAGCGTGAATTTCTAGACGGTTCATTCACCCGTGCGTTTCGTCTTGGAACGTATAAAGAACATCGTGAGAAGGTGCTCTGCGATAGGGAGAAGGCACGATTACCCGCAACGCAACAAGATGCTACGGAGTATAGAACGGCACAGAAACTCTACCAGGATATGAGTAAGGAACTGGACAATGTGGAAAAACAGTATAAAGAAATAAAGCAACGCCGTGAGGATTTAGAAACGATGATAGGAAATGCGCATGAGATTTTAAATAACTTTGGAAAAGCGGATATTGTGGAGCAAGTACGCCAACGGGAGGAAAATCGTCGCGCAGAGCGAGAGCGACAGAAACAGAGAGAGGAGTATAAAGAGGCGGTCTGGCAAGCACGCCTGCGTGCCGAAGCTCCTCCTCCCGTGCCTGAAAATACAATTACAGATGAAGCACCCGTAAGTAAAAAACGCGAAGTTGCGGCATTTATAAAGCCTTGCCCCGCACCAGAATGTAAGGGATTCTTAAGTACAGCATGGAAATGTGGTTTGTGTGACCAATATACGTGTCCTGATTGCCACGATTTGAAAGGACCGAATCGTGATATTGAACATACGTGTGATGCAGAGAAAGTTGCAACAGCACGACTGATTTCAAGGGAGGCGAAGAATTGCCCGAAATGCGGTGTGTCTATTTGTAAGATTGAAGGATGCTTTGCGAAAGATACACCCATTCTCTTGTGGGATAAAACTACGAAGATGTCCCAGAATATTGAGGTAGGAGATATTCTTGTAGGTGATGATGGGCTACAACGTACAGTAGAGGCGCTATGTACAGGCGAGGATGAGATGTTTGAAGTACAGCAAGTCAATGGAATGACTTACATTGTGAACAGTAAGCATACTCTCGCACTTCGTCTAAGTACTGATTTACGTGTTGGTATTGTAGAACTACGAGTGGATAATTATATGTCGTTGGAAAGTTCCATAAAATTACAATTGATGGGATTTTCTAAGAATCCTTCCAATATGTCGGAATCAACAATGAATAAAATTATTGTTCGGTCTATTGGAATGGGTACATATTATGGGTGGACGGTGGGAGGTGGTAAAACAATCAATATAGATTCTATTCAAGGACGTTCGCAACAAGTCAATCGTTTATTTCTACTCGCCGATTTCACAGTTGTCCGAAACTGCGACCAAATGTTCTGTACCCAATGTAATACCGGATTTGATTGGCGCACTGGAAAAATCGCAGCGGGTCCCGTACATAACCCGCATTACTTTGCGTGGCTACAGGCACAAGGACGTGATGCTACAAACCCAATAAACACAATACCTGCTGTAGGTGCTAACGGTTGTGAAACGGATGCTACAGTGGACCGCCGTATAGTCGTAGCGCTAACAGAGGATCGAACTGAACGACAAGCATTTCTCTACGGTTATCGTCGTCGCGCTGCGGGACCTCCGGCAGGCGCAGGAGCAGGCGCAGCAGCAGAATCACATATCAACGACAGCCAATATCTCATGGAAGCCTGGCGACTTATGCGGGAACACCAAGACCAACGTCGTCGCGATATGAATTACGACGAAGAATTCCGCAAACTTCGTGTTCGTTATATGCTCAATCAAATTACCGATGCTGATTGGAAAATGACTCTACAACGCCACGAAAAAGACCAACTCTTTCAACAGTCTAAGCAACAAGTGTATGAACTTTACGTCGAAGCGAGTCGCGATTTGATATGTACTTTGCTACCGACGCACGCAAAACTCACAGCGGCGACAACACCTGCTGAGAAATCTGCGGCAGAAGTCGAACTCGCAGCAGAACGAACAAAAGTTCGTAAGCAAGTTCAAGAACTTATCGATTATTGTAATACATCCGCTGATGCGGTTTCGGAACGTTTTAGTCGTAAAGTTCGTCAAATTCGCATTCGATAAGTAAAATATTCAATCAAAATAAGATGAATGCCAAACCAAATGTCTATACAATGATTGCGCACGGGTGTGATACACCTGAAGAGCTTCCTGTTCCTGAAGGATGCGTCTACGTGACATTCGCACTCTGTATGGATATTGTGGATATCGATAGTGGCTCGGTATTTCGAAACTTTATGTCAATGTTCAATAGACCCACCGCTACAAATCGAACAGGAATTCCCAACGGTGAACTTTTTTCCGACCCTGTACGATACAAAGATATATTAGAGTCCATCTTTGGAAACGATATACATGTACATCATCCCGGTGCAGCGCATCCTGCCGATAGAACGTACATAAACGCGCATTTTACGGGGTTGATGGAATTTGATGAAAATGAAGACGGAATTCTTATCTATAATTCAGGCTTACAACAAATAGATGACAAAGATAAATGTCTCATGATTCATAATTACAAATATCCACAAACACCACTTTCCTTTTTTTTGAATAAGTTCAATGATTCGCGATTTCCGACGCGTGATGAAGTACAAGCCGCCATTGGTAGCGAAACGGATGGTAGAGAACTCGTACGAATAGTACAACAACGATTCTCAATTGACCAAAAAACGCTGTTTGAACACTTCAAAGGTATTCATTACAACTTTGTATGTCGTTCGCCGTGTAGTAAGAGTAATATTCGACCGTTATTACTACGTCGTACGTTTTCGGAAAAGGCTATAAATGAAAATCGTGTAACACGACTTCGGTTGTCGAATCTATCTGCGAATAAACGTAGCGAATTAGTACGTAAATTTCCCTTAGACAGAATGATAATAAATCAACAATATGGACATGTTGCCGATATATTCACTGAATTTCCAGATGTTCTTAGAAAACGGTTCAAAGATGGGTATCTTTTACATATAGCACTTTCCATGAATGCGCCTCCCGTTTTTATACGACGTATTATTGCTATAGAACCTGATACTCTCCTTCAACAAAATGAATTCGGAGCCAGTGCACTTCACATCGCACTGAGTAAAGACTTACCTGATGAATTCGTAAAACTGTTTGTAACATCGGAAACTGTGAAAATCGTGGATGGTGTACACAGATTGCCTATTATTTTAGCCCTGAAAAAACATCGTTCACCCGATTTAATTCAGTTTATGCTTAAAGCAAACCACTACGTCGCCAAGATGGCGGATGAAGAAGCAATGTTTTTACTACATCGAGCTATTATGTATGAAAGTTCATTTGAGATTCTTCGAATTATCACAGAGGCAAACCCGGTAGCCTTACAAGAACCGGACGCTGACGGTCATCTACCGATACATTTAGCAGTGGCGTATGGCGCTCCCTTAGAGGTTATATACTATTTCGTCACAAACTATCCAGAGGGACTTGCAGTACATGATGTACATGGCTATCATCCTCTACATTACGCGATTCTAACCAAATCTCCATTTCCCATCGTGAGTTATTTAACGATACAATATCCTGAGGGGCTTCGCGAAACAGATTCCGAAGATAAATTACCGATACATTTAGCCGCTGAACATTATCCGAGTATCACCTATATGACTATGATTCTTACTATGTATCCTGACGGAGCAAAACAACGCGATTTAGCCTACAACTTGCCTATTCATTACGCCGTACAAAAGCAACAAGCACAGGTTGTGGGTTTGTTGGTAAAGTCATATCCTGAAAGCCTTGCCGAAGTTGGTGAATACCAACAACTACCATTACATAAAGCAGCGCAAAAAACCATTCAATCCTATGTAATACCCTTGCTGGTAAAAGAATATCCGGCAGCCAAAAAGGCAAAAGACGCAAAGGGTAAATTACCCATTGAGTATTATGTTGGAGGCGATGAACGCATTGTAGGGCTTTTACACCCTGACATACCTGCGAATGGGATACGACGTAGGAAGTCAAGGAAACAAAGAAAACAATAACTATTCTCATTTCGTCTGAATTAATTCTAAACTTTTCTCCGTATTAAAAACTTGAATAAATTTTTGATAAGCGCTTTCTGCTATAGATTCCAAATCTACTTTGGATTTGCTGACTAAACTCTTATAGAAATCGCCAATTTCATGTAAATCTTTGAAAAATACAATATCTTTATATAATTCTTCATCGAGTTCATTGGTACGTTCCGATATTATTATACATTTGTGACTAAGTAATTTGTTCATTCTCACACTAGGTAAAGCCTTGGTTGCGCCTTTTGTGAGGTTCAAATAAATATCTGCGTTATTCATAATAAACATATTAAAATCTGTATGCGACCATAAATTATTTATCGCTTGTATGTCCACTCCACTGCCATTTATTATTTTCTTCTTTTCAATTCTGTTATCTATGGATACATTGCCGATAAAGGTTAAATTGACCGGTAATTTACTTTCTGAATATTGAATTCTTGGTAATGTTTCGTCATGAACAATAGGTACAAATTTCATAGGTTTTTTGAATACTTTACTATGTGCTTCTAACATATATCTCGAATATGTCCATATTTCATCATATCCTGGATCTTGCACATACGGTTCTAAATTATAATAAATCACGTAAATTTTTTTTATTTTTAAATTGTCGTACTTTGGATGTGTGCCGTCACCGACCCATATTAATATATCATTCTCCATTAAATCATCGTAGTTTTTTCCTGTTATTTTAATGTCTATTATTTTATTTGGATACATCAAAGGAAGTAATTGTTTTAGAGAGCGCATTACAGGGTCATACATAAAAGGCAGTAACCAACTCTCTTCTTGCCAAACATGAATTGTACCAGTCATTTGTTGTTATAATACATAGACTATTCTTTAGATTTATTCCCTACAGTAAGTATCCTCACACACATTTACTTAGTCGCACGAAAGCGTCAGTATTCATTAAGTTTGTACTCGCGAGTAAAGGGGGATATCTCCGCCCTTTTGCGCGATTACGAAGTTACGCAGTGCCAAAGGAATCCATGAATACAGATTTGTATAATTGACATATTATAAACAACAATTACATTTCTGTTTATAATACTAATTTTACTGTTATTTCATATAGTAAAATTAGTATTATAAACAAGAATTACATTTCTGTTTATAATACTAATTTTACTGTTATTTCATATAGTATAAATTGGAGCTATCCAACCCTACTCGCGAGTTCTCCCAGGTTTTAGTCCTACTTGTGGAGCTATCCAACCCTAATAGCGTCTTGATTGTCTTGTTTTACGGCTTTTTCTCTTAGATTTATTCTTCATACTACGTTTTTTTCCTCCTCCAAAAAGTCGTCTCGGTATTGCAGCTGCTTCACGTACCGCTGCTTGCCGCGCCGCAAGATCCGGCATAGGTCTACGCCCCGCCGCTTCTGCCGCAGCATGAGCCGCAAAACCCGCTACTCTATCAGCGGGTGGCATTGCGTACACGCGATGTATTGCTGCCTGTAGCCTTTGCTGATATGCTGCTGACTCTTGTCTTTCCCTTTCTGCTGGCGTTGGCGTGTGGGACATTTGTTTCTACATGTCAATCATATTTAATTTTTATTACAAGTCCAATAAATCCACCGTTTCCAACGCACTTTCCATCCATTCTTGATGAATCGCCACGGATTCACCTACAACATAGAGATTCGGGGATGGATTCATAGCAGCTTTTTGTGCATCCTCAACATCGTACGCACCAGGAACCCAATATGTACAACCACTTCCCCATACATGTTTTTTAAGAAACGTCGGTGCCGGAATATCTTTATCGGGAAAGAGTTCCTTCGCAGCATCAAGAATCGCATCCTCCAATTCCGCACCCTCTTTCTCTTTCCAAAACTCAACATCGTTTCCATCCGTATAGGAAATCATTATAAGTCCTGTTTTGGGATGAATAGGTATAACGTGTCGTAATTTGCCAGCAGTGACCGTTGTCGGGATATCATGAAACCAGGCGAGCCCATCAGACAGCGGAAACACCGCATAAATACGACATAGCGCACTTGTTTGAAGTTGAGTCAATAAAGGAAGCCCTTTGAGTACAGAAAAATTCGTTAAACTACAACGGCATGTTGCGATAATAACCTGTTTTGCTTCCATAGTTTCAAAATGACTATCGGAGCCGGTGATTTCAAACAATTCCTCACTACGTCGTACAACATCTTTCACTTCCGCCTTTGTACGTATCTCTACACCGGCTTTACGAACATCCGCGGCTAAAGCATCTATAAGTGCCGAATATCCTTCTTTGAGACCGTAATACGCGTCGTCGCTCTGCGTTCCCATAAGCGAATCCGGTTCAAAAAGAGGTAATGCGAGGTCCGCACGTAATAAATCGACCTCGGCACGATACGGATACATTAACATCAGGGGAGCGTATTCGGGTGGTAGTAAATCTTGGATTGTATGCGCTCGTAAAATATCCGCAGGAAGTTTTTGAAGTTCACGCGAAATCGGGAAAAATAAAGTTGTAAAATCATTCGGACCATTCTCAAAATTACTTTTTGTTCCGATCGGAAATTTAGTCAATTCATATTGTTTCACGAGCGCATTCATACGTTCGTGTTTTACCCAAATACGCCCTGCGCCAATTTCGTATTGAAGTCCATCTTTCTTATAGGTGGCTGCACGACCTCCGAGAACTTTGTATTTTTCAAGAATTACAATACGTTTTTTAGGATACCGTTTCGCGATTTTGAGCGCGACTGAGAGCCCCGCAATACCACCACCTACAATAACAATATCATACATCTCTATTGTAGTGCGAAAAATTGATTCTATCTGTACCTACGAAGTAAACTCTACAATACAATGAATCCGGCTATGAGAATGATTATTGCGAAAGCAGTGACAAATGTGCGTTCGGGGTCAGCGAAGGAACGAGCTTTGGATACAATGATAGAGAAACTCTGTATAATTCCTCTACAGAAGGCGTTCCGGCAGTTGCGACATCGCTCAACGGTGGCTATTACATTACCGACGGCATTCACAGCAGTAATAGCACCAACAGCAGTCACAGCAGTCACAGCAGTCACAGAAATACAAGCAGTCGCACCTATTACAACAGTCAAGCAATTCGGTTCAATCGGCATACAAACAGACTTACAAGAAATTCCGCAAAAACCGCCGCGAAGTCCATTTGAACCCATAGCGGTTGTAGTTATTTTGACTATTCTAATGATGATTGTGGTTGTACGATAAATTCAAAGCCTGCGTTTTCCATAGCGGGAATCCAAATAGTTTTTGAATATACGCGCGCTAAACCGTATTTTGTTTTGTAAAATAGTCTTGGGACAATTATGTCTTTATCTTTCGAATATGTATCAATCACAGAAATGACTTTTTGACCACTCACACCGTATTTTTCGCCAATTTCTTTCGCGAACAACATATGTTCCGTATTCTGTGTTTCATGATAGTATGTATAACTCATTCTGTGTAATTCAAAAACATAGGATGAAATATTCAATTTTCTAATTCACATTAGTGTTTCTTCTTTTCAGGCCACGTACCCGCTTCCATACGCATCTTCCTATCCTCGAACATCGCCGTGACCTCATCGTCCATGCGATTGAGCATAATAACACGAAAGGACGTATTGTTTGGATGTAGGATAACGAGCGCAAGTTCAGTCACCGAATAGCCGTATTTTTCCTCAAGAATACGACGATAGACATTTAACTGTAGGGAATAATGCCAGTAATTCGTATCGGGTAGATGGTCTAGCGGAGCCAAACCCGATTGGTACTGATTTTCATATTTTATATCTTTAGCACGTTTCCAATCATAAATTGCGAGCGTACCATCAGGTTTCATATACACCATATCAATAGACCCTGCGAGTTTGATATCTTCCTTGAAAACCAGCCATTCCGTACGAAACGGTACAAATCCGTGCGGAATACGATGCTTACGTTCGTATTTCATAAAATAATTCCATTCAACACCCTCTTGTTGTGCATATTCATCGCCCGCAAGATTTCCAATCGGATTGGCATTATTGTAATGCTCAATATCTAAGTGCATACGTGTTCCGAGAGAGGACGATTCACCACCATCATCCGACCATTTCTTCTTAATTTCGTCAGCGGTCATACCCTTGTATTTCTCATACGAATCGCCACCTGGTCTCCACTTCGAGGACCGCATCATCTTTTTGATAACATCGTCGGCATCAAACGGCGCAAAATACGCATGTACAAACCCCGTACAGGATATCCAACCTTCACGCGTTCCATCAATCGTATAGGTATGCGTTTCTTCTTCAAAAGAAATACGTTCGTCACGCGGATGCGTATTCGTAACCGCGAGACGTTGCCAGGCTAGCGCACCATCCGTAATAGATTGAGGCATTTATAAGAAGGATGTTGGAAATAAAGCCTACTTCAATTTTTTGACTAAATAATAAAATGGAAAAACATCCATAATAGCCCTACTCCCAGCGCAATAACGAATGTCGTAAATGCCGCCCATTTACAATTCACAATACAACGGCGCTGCGTTCTGTCCGTATCGTATTGAACTTCAACAGAATCATTCGTAAGTCTGCTAGATTCCATTGTATAGTTAAAATATCCACGTACGTTTTAGACCTCCAAAATAAGAGGAAAGATATCTGTAATTATGAAGAAACTTAACAACTCTCTCAAATGTAGGTATTTTATTGTGAGTCAAACGCTGATACGAATGTCAGGTATTTTGTATCACCGCCATCATATTTGAAACTTACTACTAAAGGAGATTTGAAAATCCATACAACACGATAGTTATTAGCAGCAGAAGCATCATTGGCGATTGGGTCAGGTGTTATCTTTACAGGAGCAATATCACTTAATTCAAATGTATTTTCATGATATAAATCATTGAAAAGAAGTTTGGTCATAGTTGGCTTGTTATAAATTTCAATATTTGTTACTAAGTTGTACGTAGCTCCTGATCCTGCTCCTGATCCTGATCCTGAATACTGGGTTGCAATGAAATTTTTCAAAAAAGATAACATGTTTGGACCTAAAGAAGACACTAAGCTAAGACCGCCCATTACGGATGCTTGTAGAGACTGATCATTACGGCGAATAGTAACTCCGGGATTTGTGAGCTTTTCTGCCACATCATCCTGGATATGAATATCCAATTCGCCATTTTTTACGATAAAAGGTATAGGTCTATAAGAAGTTTCGGAAATGTAGTTCATTACATTTGGTGTAACTACATTTGTCACAGATGTTTTTGGAATCGCTACCGAACGCAATACTGATGACATTCGCTTATCTTCACAGTACTAATAATTTTTTTTTTACAAAAAATATTTGAATATCCGGAAGACAGTTTCAGTTTCGTATCTTTATCGTATCCACTGATAGTATAGATTAGTTTTGAGTTTTTTTACGGAAACATACTGAATTCTTACATCGAAACTAAGGGGGGCTAACGCCCCCTTTTGAACCCCTTCCAATGCCATCCGGAAATTGAAATTGACACTGTAAGCAATAATAAATATGAATTAAATCCATTTTCATAATACTAATTTTGCGTATAGCACTTTATGGACTTATCCATCCCTAATCGAAACTAAGAAGGATATCTACCAGCTTTTGCGCGATTACGAAGTTACGTAGTGCGCAGTAGGGCTGCATAGTTCCAATTATTACTATAAGAATAATTAGTATCATAAACATAAATGTAATTTATGTTTATAATATATCAATTACACTTATCTGTATTCATGAATTTCATTGGCACTGCGTAGCGCTGCGTAGTAGCAACGAAAGGGGGAGATATCCCCCTTTAGTGCGCAGTAAGGTAGATAACTTCCCTTCGACCCCTTCCAATAAAACTGATACAACGAATGGGCTAAATTGTTCAACTCGCCTCAATCAACGAACACCAAATCACCGCATGTATGTAAGAATCGTCGTACATAATTCTTCCGTTCTTCGATATTCTTCGATTTCATATTCCACCACGATACAAACGGTCGTAATTCATCAGGAATTGTAGGAAGTTCACCGATTACAAATATATGAAACAGTTTTCCTGCGTCTTTCACTTTCGTATATTCTTCGTAGAGTTTCGCGGCGGACGGGTCGATTAAGGCAATCACGGTTTCATAACGTAATTCAGGTGGAATATATGTTGTATGAGTTACAGGATGCGTAATCGCATCGCTACGCCATTGTTCTTTTACGGGTTCCTTTACATCGCGAAGAGGTAAGCGTGGTTTATAAAAATCATAAATATGTTTGACATTATGTTGAATGAGTGAATTTCGAAGGAATGTGAAATTTCCATCACGATTCCGATATTGATAATATCCGACCGCACGAATATGGCAAAATGTGCCTTCAATATAGCTACGTAGAATAAGGTCGTAATCGTCCGCAACGGAGAGTAGGGCGTTATGACGACCTATACGGTCATAGAATTCGGTACGCCACGCACGTACGTGATTTGGAACCCCGACGATGTGACTCAATGTAAGCGCATTGGGTGGTGCGGCGTTGTAGGACGCCAAGTAACAATTATGGAATGCGGACCAGACATTCACGTGCATTTCATACCCCATACCGAAAAAATCGCTATAGACCGCGGGTTCGTACGTATCTTCCGTTAATTCAGCACAATCTGTGTAAAAGAATCCTGCGTCTTTATGCGCGCAAGACGCATCGTAAATCCATTTTAATAAATCAGGATGGAAATCGTCATCGTGGTCAATTTCAACAATCAATGCACCTTGCGCAAGTGAGCCAGCAAGTCGTTTCATTTCACCAATATAACCGGAATGCTGTGGGGCTTTAAAAACCCGAATCCGCATGTCGCGGTCTTGTAATTCTAACAATTCCTTATAGGTCGTTTCATCTTTTGAATCATCCCATACAATCCATTCCCAATCGGGATAGGATTGAGATTGTAGGCTGCGTAGGGGTCTTTGGATTTTCTGTCCACTATGATACGTTGTCGTAATACAGGACATTACAGGGTGTTCGCTATCCGCGCTATGACGACCTGGGAATAACGCACCAAAGACCACTGGACAGATATCGTATTCGGTAGGAAGTTCGCGTAAATGAACCCAGCGTTTTCGAATACTCGCGAGTTTATTCAACGCCGCCCAGTTATTTTCACCATAGGATACATATGCGAGCGGTTTGTATTTGTGATAAAGGGATGAAAGACGGTCAAAGGGAATATCACCGTGTATAGGAATCCATGTATAATGACTATCGAGAATGGGATAATGAGAGGGCGCGACGTTTGATAGAAAGAAAACATTTTGTAATCCACCGATAGTTTTCGGCAATTGCGATACTGTTAAATACGAATAATATGATGCAACCTCGGGGATATACGTATGATAGAGTGGGTACTTACGATAGATATCCTCAATAAAAAGCCCGTCGCTATTGTATTTATCGGCTGCCCAAACAGTATCAGCAACGAGTGATATTGGAACAAGATACATACCCGCATCAATCTTAAACGGTGCGCACGTATCACCGCGAAAAATATTATCAGACGCCGTTCGAAATTCATCGCGTCTGAAGAAAGATTGGTCAAATGTGTAAAAGCGTGCGGCGTCGAGTGTTGAAACGAGTTTCCATAGGTTCGGATGTACAATCGTATCTGTATTCAAAAAATAGAGAAATCCTTTGGTCACAAGGGATATTCCGTACTTCCTTTGTGCATTTCCTACTTTGCCTTCATCGGCACAATCCACTTCAAGGATTTTTGGATTCTCGGTATATATACGCGGATAGGTTTTTATCTTTGTTGTATCATATACGATAATCCATTGGTGAACTTTATCAAAGTCAATACTTTCATAAAGTTTTGCTAGAGTCTCTTGATTTGCACAGGATGTAATAATAGAGAGCATATTGATTGTTTGAAGTTCGGCGTTTTTAGACTAATAGCGTAATCCAATTTGTTTCATATACAGGCGACCGAGTAAATTATCACCATCAATAGATGTTCCTGATACAGTTCCGCTGAGTTCGGAGGAACCGCCAATGGTATAATAGACGAGCCGGGCTTTTTGGACACCAACGGCTTCTAGAATTTGTCGGAATTTCGCATCCTCTTCGTAGCGTTGCCGTACGAACGTAGCGATAATACGGGCTTTTACTGCGTCCCATGCTTCTTGGTTGAATTTCGCTTTTTTACGAATCATGGTGAGTTTCTGTTCCTCGCGGAACGCCGCGCCTTCTTTTTCTATAATTTCTGTAGCTTCTAAAGTTCCGCGTTGTTTTTCAAACGATTGATGAATATTGCCTTCCACGGAGAAGAGTTGCGCACCGAGTTCTGGACGGTCCGTTGCGTTTTGGTATTTCGCAGCGCCGATTGCGGCTTCTAGTGATGGATAGATAATACTGGGATTCGCGCGGTCTTTGAAAGGAAAGGGAGCGAAAGTACTGATTGTACGTCGCCAATTCTTATCGCCGACTTTGAGTTCATCTTTTGCTGCGGATTTATGGTAGAACTGGTAGATAGGTCCATCGGTTACGAGAAATTCGGAGGGTACTGCGACTGCTGCGGGTGCTGTGACTTCTGCGACTTCTTCTGCTTCTGCGACTTCGCCGACTTCTTCTGCGTCTGCGACTGCATCTTCTTCACCGTCTTCTACTTCTGCGACTGCGTCTTCATCTTCTGCGACGTCTTCCAACGCTGCTGAAGGACCAGAACCAGAACCAGAACCAGAACCAGAACCAGAACCAGAACCAGAACCAGAACCAGAAGGCGCACTCGCAATTGTCGAAACTACCGTAGGAACAGACGAAGTCGCAGTAGACGCAGCGTGTGCTCCACCCGTGGAACGGCGACGGAAGATAAACCAACGGTTGAGGAAACTAAATCGTTTGACGGTAGGGCTCATCGGAAAGTTCATTCCTGCGATTTTCGCCATATCAAACGACGCAGAGAATAGATTCGACGAATGTTTGAGATCCAGGGCACTTAATTCCTCTGCGTTGAGTACTTCAAACCCTATACTTTCCATTCGTTTTACGAAATACGAGTACGATACTAAATATTCTGTGTACGTTTCACCAATGCTTATGAAATTTACATCAATCGCCTTACCCAGTCCATCATCATCCGCAGTCAAAAGACCTTCGTATTTTTTCGTGATACTCCAAATATCTTTTGCGTCTTCATTTCCACGTACAGTTCCACCTATTGCGGTATCGCGTAACAATTCTGTAACCTTATCGCCGTCAAAACAGCATCCGACACAATAGCCATTGACACGGACTGTTTCGGATAGATTGCGAAGCAAACCGTCCAGAGTCGCTTTGTCTTTGAAGAAGTAATGGAGTATAAACATCATAGCCGCAACATCAAAACCGGTCGCAGCGAGTCCACGTAAATCGTTTGCGAACAGGGGAGCCGACGGTTCGTGTTCGCCCCATAGCGTACGAAGAATAGACCGGTCCATCGGCGTTTGACCTGCGGAACCGTCCATAAGCCGTAATGAGGAATCGGCTTGAACAAACATCATACGTGGCACAGATCCTTTCGTTTTAATAATTTGATTGAGATAACGGCTATACGCACCATTCTTTTTATCGGTGATTCCTGTAAGTGCAATATCGCAACCAAGAACCCAATTGACTTTTGCTTGTATCCATCTATGAATATCGCCGGCTTGTCCTGAGCCTAAATCAATGAGTGTTGAACCAGGGGCAAGCACTTTATTGAGTAGAATTGAACCTTTTATGTAACGACCGTGAAAATCTTGAAGACCTCGGACTTTATGGAGGTCACGTTGTGATGCGCGGCGTTGATAATACGCTACACTACTTGCGGCAGTACCTTCTACCAAACCTTCTTCTTCTGTTGTTGAGCCCGTACGAATCATAAATTCTGTGATCGGGTCGTGAATAGATGTCCATACATTATTCGCCGTCCCTTCGCTATTCATCGTTCCACCTTTCTCACCGCGCGAGTAGAGTTCTGTTTTATCCCAACGAATACGAAGCGGAATCCAGCGCCAACCTGCTGGTCGTTTTGTATCATAGACCATTTCAACAATTGTACGATCTTCAATAGGGTCACCGGTTTCTACGCAGTAAATGGTGTCGTCTGTATCACCGGTACGTGCAGCAGGCGCAGCGCCTGCGGCGTCCGTAGCACCCGCATTCATCGCAACATAGCAAACGGATGCCATTGGGTCGGGTGGTTGCGGCGCAAATTCAACCGGTCTATAATCCGTTCCACGTTGAAATAGCGATGCGGGATACGGTTTTTTATTGAGTACGGTTTCACGCGGGTCTTGAAATGCGGCATCCTCGGACGAACCTACAAAGAGTCGTAATGTCTTCACACGAACCATTTGATTTGTATCTTCCCGCAATTTTGTAGAAATAAGCTCCTTACCAAGTTTTCCATCGGCTCCGCGTTCTTTTTCGGTCGCAACTAAGAAATCCACAGAATTCATAGATGCAGGTTTCCATTTGAATTGCTGCGTCCACGTATTGACATTTTTTGGTAAAGGTGAAATGTTTGGTGTAAAGATAAGACCATCGGTGTGATAAGGTGCATTGTCTTTGAGCCTGTCTAATATTGACGCAGCGGAACGGAAAATTCCGTTTGTATCGGTTGGGTCTTCAGGTATTACAAAGGTTTTCATGTGAATCGTGAATTTAAAGTGATTTGGTGCAACTTTTTTGAAATCTGCGGCGTCTAGCGCAGTGACGGCTTCGGTCAAAGCCGCTAAACGACTTACAGCGACAGCAGACCGAATTGCGAAAGGGCGACTGGTTACATCTTCGCCACCACGACCGTTGAAAATATCAAATGCGTAGTATCGGGACATAGGTTTAGATTGCGCATCTTGTGTCACCCATTCGCCGTCAAGAACTACGCCAGCCCATTCTACCGCCGCAACAGGGTCTAATTCACGATCTGTCGCATAGACATTCAAGTTACGGTGAATCATAAAAATCTTACCAGATTTCATAACAATAAGTAAGCAGCGAAGTCCGTCGGCTTTATCGGTGACATTGTAATCGGTTGTACGAATATTGGGTGTATCCACTTCGGGCTCAATACCCATGTGCTTTTTACAAAGCGTTACAAGTTGCGATCCGGGAAAGCCTTTCGGTTGCGCTCCTGTTTGCGCACGCATAAATGCTAAGACTTGTTCTTTTACGCTTTCACGTATGAGAAAGTGACTTTTCTGTATTCCACGTAAAACTGAAACGATGCCAAATTTGAACGTTTTGTCAGTAGCCGCCAAACCGTTAAGAACCTCAACTTCCATCTCGTAATGATTAGGCTGTTTGGGAATATTTGCGCCAAGAAACGTTGTTGATTGAATGTAATTTCCACGTTTGTCTTTTCTATTTTCACGAACAATAGATGCATCAAATTGTATGCCTTTTGTAGTTGATGTAAATGAGAAACGTTTCATGTAACGAAACGATTTAGGTAAGGATGCCCATTTCGCCACGGCTTCCATCACACGCGGATCGTCTTTCGCAAGCGGCAATTCGCGCCGAATTTTAATACGAACTTTGTAATCTTTCAGGTCAATTTCTGATATTTTGGCGGCTGCGCCGGCAGCAGCAGACGCTGCGATCTTTCGCTCTTTCAGAACTACATGAAATTGTTTTCCTTTAATACTATTGTCGCGACAATAGGCTTGAATAACTCCTTCACCGATTAGGGTAAATCGCAGACCACCTGGTACCATGATATTTAATTTTGGAATCTGCGGATCTTCAGTCAATCCAATACTACGTAGATGTTTAATAACATTTAGAAATGACGTATAGTCTAAGGCTGGGAATGTAGCTTCAAGTTCTGCGTCGGTTGAGCCGACCCATGCTTTCCACAATGTATCAAAACCCGCATTTTCTGCGGACTGGAGTTCAAGGGTCATCTTCTATTAAGGCTAAGACTTTTTGCTTAAAGCCGTTCATTTTTTACGACGCAATAAAATATTACGCTCTAAAAATTTATTCGATTTACAAGCGCATTCGTAATTTGAAAATCGCAATTTTCGCAACACGTTCGGCTTTTGTGCCCTCTACAGATAGCATGCCAAGTTTCTTTCCTACAGATTCTAATTCCCCAAGACTCAATGTTCCGAGAGAATGAATTACTGAATACGGCGGGAGTAGAATGAAACTGTTTGAATCACAGTACTCCATTAATTCCTTAGTATTCTTAATACCTTTGTATTGAAAACCGTTTGCCGTTATATTGTAGAGTGGAAATTCCGAACCTTTATCTAGATTATCTGCGGCAGGATAGATAATAACTTGTTTGGAATCCAGAAACCATACTGCGATGCGAATCTGTTTTGCAACGCATACAAAATCAAGAAATGCTGAACTCGGTTTATCCTCCGCAATCAATGACCATAGAAATGCTTTTTTCACACGGTCAAGTTCGCGTATATCACCACCGGAAGCACAGCGTGGTTTTATCATCGATTCAAGACCGCTTTTTGTCCAGCCTCGTGCACGACCACCTTGCGTTTTATACAATTCATCCATACAGGCTTCTAGACGATTGGCTTCTTCACATTCCATTTGATGTTTGGAACGATAGGGTGAATCTTCATACAACGGTTCTTTTAATTCAATACCGATTACAACCGGATCTAATTCACGCTTCCCTGGCGCTATATGTTTCGGCGGTGTAACCTGTTTAACAACCGTTTCCGATACTGGTTTTTTTGTGCCCGTATAATCAAAACGCGACCCAATAACTGATGATGAAGACGACGATGAACTGGAACGTTGATTGACAGGCGGTAAAGGTTCAAGTGTATCGTCTTCATCATCTGTTTTCACAACAATACTTGATGGCTCTATACAAATCGGAAAGTGTTCTATCACATCTGGAACACGTAGTTGAATTGTACGAACTTTGAAATCTCGGAATGTATTAAGGCGTAAAGATTTTTCAATATCTAGCCATTCTAGAACCATTTATACGTATATAGTGTTTTTGATTTTAGACCCCGTTCAAGTTTTTATGGTTTTGTTCAGCGAAAAACCTTTTGTACGATTCTGTGATTTGTGAAATACATAATTTCAGCAAAACATACGGATAAAGCAGATAATTGAATTGTAGATATCCAGCCAAACCGACTTGCTGCTAAGCCCATGTTGAGGAATGCGTTCATCAAACCAAATACAGCAATACCGAAAATAGTGTAGGAATTTGTTGTTTTCATTATATGCTGAACATCTTGAAGGGGTGTAAAATATAGAAAACTTTCTTGATTCACCCATAAAATAAATGTAAAAGCAAAACAAAGATACCACCACGATAAATCCAAATACACAACTAAGAAATAGGTTAATGTGAAACTCACACAATAAATAAGTATTTGATTGTATAGTAGAGTTTCAAGGGGTGTCATTCTACTCTAAGGTTACTTTATCAGGGGACGTTAATGTTAATGTGCTTAAATACGTTTCGCGGCTGGCTAAATCACGTCGGTTCGTTTGAGCAAAGCGTAAAAACAATTCTAGCGCATCGAATGTGACTTGGTCTACGAGCGCAACATTGAAAAAAACACCATTTGCATTTTCGGAAACAGCGACATTATATTTTTTGAGAAGTTTTACAATTTCTATAAATTCGGATTTTGTTAAACCCTTCAAACTATTCAAAAAATCACGGCGGCGTTCATATTCTTTTGGTTCTAATAATATAGGTTTTGAAACATCGGGTGTTTCCGTTGTCATCTTTCTTACTTCGGTAGGGTTTCTGTGGCAGTCTGTACCGCAGTTAATTTACCGACCGCCATAATAAATGGGTCATTTGTTTGAAAACGACTGCGTTCAATCATCAGTTTCACAGTATCACCTTCTTTAATAGTATCAAAATCCAGGTTTCCAATATGTAAATCGCGAGGCAAAAGCACACGAATGGCTTCTTCATACACAGCGTACGCACCCATTTTATTGACTTTCATAATCTTCGCCTCCATTTCTGTTTCCGTTGTTGGATAGAGAATCTCGCAGCGTACTTTACATTCGTAAAGTAAATTGCCTGTGAATCGTCCGTTTTCCGCAATACCCATACTGCGCCCTAGAAGTTTTACAGAACCGGGGCGAACATATCCATTTGAATTACATTTTCCTTCGTGCTTTTCTCGCAATTTCGTAGTAATAATATCATTGTATCCTTCGGAAGAATTGATAATATTGAGTTCACCAGGAGTCAGTGCGACGCGTTCATCCAAATAAACGGTATGAAACATTTGGTACTCCTCTTGTTAGTTTAGGGATATTCAATTTTTAGACTGAAAGAAGGGATTACGGTTTTCGTTTTACATCAAAAGCACCGCGAATTACTGTAATTTCACTCCAGAACGTACAGAATCCACAACTGATAAGAACCAGCGTTTTCCACTAACACGTCGTACATCTAATATACGTAAAAGTAGTTCCATATACATGCACGCTTGGTGACGATTGAGTTCATCAATATGACGAATTACAACATCGGTGGCAACTCCTGTTTCGTATCGTTTTATATATGCGTCCTTGACTTCTTTGATACGACCTGCGGTAGGAACTGTATCTGCTGCTTCATCAAGAAAGCAGCGTATGAGAGGGTCCTCGGCAGGTAAAGCCGCGCGAGCGAATCGTTGTATTTTTCCGATAACTTTACGATGGCTGGGGAGATTGGAGGTATTTGCGCACATCGCACCCGATAATTTACCTTCTTCCATATCTACGGATTTGAAAATTACATTCCCACTTTTCATCGTAAGAAATCCGTATACGCCCGCCATATCTCTTTCGGTTTTTCTATCTACAGGGGCACCGATAGCCGCATTTACGTAGGGTTTGTATAAGTCCGAACAAGGACGTGCCTCCGTATCACCATCCGCAAAGCAGAATGTTCGAAGTTCAGAATCACAGACAATATATCCACGAATATCACCACGAAAGAGTTCAACAGGTCTATACGTATTCGCGAAAACAGGGTCCTCAGGTTCTGCTTTTGTCCATTCATGTAATACATCACTACGTATTGTCGCTGTCCAGAAATTATCCATAAACCAGCGATATATGATTGGTCGTATCTCGTCCAAAGACCGGAATAAATAGAAAATAGTTCTGTAGGAATCAAAGAGTTCTCTATCCATTCCTTCTGGATATACAATACGCCCATTCGGTTCCGTAAGCATGCGTTCAACCGTTGTGCGCCATGTTGTGAGTGCGGTCATTCCGGCTTCCGTTGTAATATCGTTATCGTCGGCTCGTTCTTCAACTTCGGCTTTTTTCATGGGTACTGCGGATTTTAAAATAGACCCTCGTTCGGGTGTAAAGGTGCGTGGGAGTTTACCGTACGCACGACCGTAACGCAACGCTAGCGGAATATGAGTATCTGTTACACCGTCTGGTTGAAATACGATATATCCGTTCAAATACATTAACGTACCAATAATTCCGTCTTCACGACGAATTTTGACAGTTCCTAAAAGTTCACGTAATCCGATAGCCGCAATAGACCAAGGAATATCTTTGTACACCGCATCTTTTATTAACGAAAGTGGAATAGCAACATCTTCGTCGTGAAAAAGCCCAACAAGACGTTTTTGACGTTCTAAGAATTTACGTCTGAAGTCAAATGTTGTATAAGTACTTGTGTTTTTACCAATAAGTTCTTTCGGAATCGGTTTGGATCCACATGCATATTCACAGCGTTCCATAAAATCACAGAAACTACTAAAGGGCTTATCTTGAAGATTTTCATCGTAGCGACGCCCCTGTGCATCAACGATAGCGCGTTTCGGCAAATCTTTGAGTAAAATAGCATCCATGTTTATCATACAATCGAGTGCGTGAATTTTCATAAGACGCGTGACACGTCCAATCGGTTGTGCTTTACGCACGGCGAGACGATAGGCGTACAAATCTCCAGTTTCATACTCGGGCACATTGATGACGTGTAAGTAGATAAGACAGTTTCGTTGTGCGAGGGGTAGCGCTTCGTGGCTACAGAAACGCACACCACGACCTTCAATCTGCTCAATACGATTCAAATGATACCAACCATCCAGTAAGTGTATTTCACGAATACATTTCAAATCTAAACCTTCGGATGTAACTTGAGAACCGATAATAGCTTTGACACGTGAGCCCGCTGCCATTTTCGCATCTTTTATCGTCGTAGCATATTCAAGCAGACCTTGGAAATTCGGCGATATCAAATTATTGGCTGTTAATATAACATAATAGTGTTTGTAGCGTTTATTGGGAAGATTGAGAATTGGCGCGGGTGTACCGTCGGCAAGTACGCGGCACCAGCCGGCAAGTTCTAACGCAATCGCAAGGGGTAATGCACCTGGCATAACATAACGGCTATAGACAAAGGAAATGCCTGCGCTTTTTGTTATAGATTCAACAATCGCACCAATCTTCGGCGCATGTTGTTTCAAGCCCTCTGTGCCAAATACAGATTCTAGGGTCGGTTTCGTACCATCCGCAGATGGTACAGACTTCCAACTATATTGTAAGACTTTTGTACCTTTGACATTGATTTCATTCGCCTGCATATACGTATTCCAACCAGTGATTCCGTATGTTTCATCAGGATATGTTATATTTCCCATTTGCATCGTTCTATCTAAGACAAAATCAATGACATCCCCTTCGCCATCCGGATTCGCGTAGGATTCAAGAACTTTATGAAGGGAGCGCCCTAGGAAGGTCGTTTCATCCGCAGTATGAACAATAAGTGGTAATTCAGACATTATTTTCTTATCGGTATCTGTCATTGTAACCACACCTTCGTGTCGCGAAATACTGCGTGTAGGATACGCATCCATAAACGCCGCACCACCGTGTTCAGGCGGTGTTAGACGTAGAGGGAAGGTATTGGGATTTTCACCACGCATATAACTTACGTATCGTTTAATTCGCTTGATAAGTTTCGCTTTACCACCCTCCACAAAACCGCTCTCTTTATTGAAAATCTCACGTACAGATAGCCAGTCGCTGGGATTTTTGGAATCGTTGAGTGATAAAATATTCAATAAAAAGACAATTTCAGGTGCGATATTGTACATGGGCGTAGCGGTCATAAGCATTAAGCGCAAACCTTCGGCAACATTAACAATATATTTCAGAAGAGGTGTAAGACGTTTGCCTTCTGCGGCATCTTTATGTTTTCCTCCGTCGACTTCGTCATCTTTCACACCCGCGTCGGGTTCAATATCGCGTAGATTATGGGCTTCATCAATGATGATAAGGTGGTCTGAAAATAATCGAAGAATAATTTCGCGTTTTTTATCTTCACGCGCTTCGCCTTGAATAACATCAGGAATCGTATTGAATTGCGCCTCAACCCAGTTAGCAAATGCTAAGTATCCCATAATTTTGTAACGTTTACGTATTTTCTTATCCACATCTTTAATGATATCTTCACGTGATTTCGTTCCAGCATTATCTGTAAGTCGTAAATATGTCATTCCGGTACATTGCGGGGACTTCCAGACGTCACCTGTCAGCGTTGTTTCTTCTTTTGTAGCGGGTATGAGTTTATTCGCATCAAAGATGGTTCGTTTGAACCCTTCTGCGATTGATTGTGGAGCAATAATATAGACGGTGTGTGCGGGCATAATTTCTAAAAATGTTTCTGCGGCGGTGATTGCGGAACAGGTTTTACCAACACCGACACCGTGGTCCACAAGTAATCCGCGATAGGGAGTTGTAGGATGCAGGAAGCGCGCAACAAGTCTTTGTACGGAAGTCGGTTCAAACGATGTTGACGTTTTCGAACAGGTATCTTCGCCTACGGCTTTACTTGCGAGGTCTGCGAATTCTGTTTTACGATAGAGTCGTGACGCAAAATCGGGGTCCTCAACATTAGGATATACACCAGACGCAATATCACGTTCCTGAATCCATTCGTTAGGTCGTACATCACGTAGCATCATGGCTTGAAGTACAGCATTTCGGTATTCCATATCTTTAAAATTTTCAATAGGATACGACCATTCGCGAAGAAGTCCTTCGGGCGTTTCGTTTGCGACTAAGTCTTTTACGAGTTGCGGTATATCTTTTTGTTTTAGTTTTTTATGGGATTTTGTAGCGACTGCGATGACTGGGACTTCTGCGACTTCTGCGATGACTGGGACTTCTGCTGTTGCTGCGACTGCGTCTGCTGTTGCTGCGACTGCGTCTGCGACTGCGTCTGCGACTGCGTCAGCGACCGGTACAGGTGCGGCTGCATCAAATACAGGTGCTACTACAATCGGTGGGTCCATAGAAGGAGCAGGAGTAGCAGTAGCCGTACCAGTCGCAGTCGCAGGTGCACCCATAGTTGTACGTTCCGCATCTATTAACCCTAAAAGCAAATCTAAGTTCGCCCGTTTGCGTGCATTCTCTTTTTTACGAGTCGAATTGCCCTTTTCGAGTTTTTTACGAAAATGAGCCTGTTTGTCAAGAATAAATTTACGATTCTTCTTGAGTGTTTCGCTGTTTCGCAAATAGACACCTGTCCGCACACGTTCAGCTTGTTCTGTATATTGAGAGGTCGTTAAATCCTCTAACCGACGCTGAATCCGCGCCTGCACGTCTGGATGTCTTACTCCAGGTTCCATTCTGAATATTGGTGTTATTATTATCTTTAGGGTACGAGAGATAACTCTGATTATACTAGCGTCCATTCCAATACATGTCGTATTTTAGTACCAACACCTTCTTCACAAATGCGATCGTGAAGACGTGTAAGAAGTGTGCGTTTTTCTGGATTCGTATCACGTATCTTCGCAAACGCTTCATCAAAGGTGAACCAGCCAATATTTCCAACCTCGCGGTTCATAATACGATTAAAGGGTTGTGTAGCAGCATCGGTCCCGGGTGCACATCCACCTAAATAGTATATCTGTCGATAACGAATACCGTTTGTTCCACTATATTCTTCAATAAGTTCTGCTTCATCGGGAATAAGTTTTAAACACCGTTCAGCAATACCCGTTTCTTCAGTAAATTCGCGAATCGCACAATGAAGTTTATTTTCGTGTAGGGACCGTCGTCCCTTCGGAAATCCCCATTCGGGTTCCGACCACGTCGTTGTAGCGGCTTCAATAAACGATGATAATATCTTTCCATAGACATCCCCTGTATTTTTCAACGCTTCAAATATACGTTTTGCTGTTTCGTATTCGTTACGATACTGCCGAGTATTTTGATTATTCCACAATGTATCCCATAATTTATCAAAGCTCTGCGCGTGTAATCGTGATCGTTCTTCTACCGTCATTCCGTTTATTAAAAGTTGAATATACGGTGCATTATCTAATTTATATTTGCCACGCATAAATTCAACATATGATAGTGAATCACGACGACGAATCAATAAATAGCGCGGGATTACGCCCGAAATATCCGTGAATTTGACAGCACAAACACCAAAGGACATCACGGCTTCCCGACAATCTCGGAATGTATGTCCAACTATCCCACAATTCACGCACTCCATTTGCTAAAACTAATTCTAATGTTGCCGAATGTTTTAGACTGCTGTTCCCCGTTCAAGAGAGAGGAATAGAAATATTGTAGGAAGTAGAGAATGTCCAAGCAATTTCCACCGATGGGAATGAGCCCAGCAGTGTGGGGACCTATCTTTTGGTCAACGATGCATATTGTTTCCATGGGATATCCACCGAATCCGAAGGATGAACAGAAACAAGGTGCTCTACAATTCTATGAATCACTGGCTCAGGTCATCCCCTGTCCGATATGTAAAGAACACTATAAACACTTTTTGACCGAAATACCACCGAATGTTACGAATCGCGATACTCTCGTTGAATGGGTATTTACCATTCATAATAAGGTCAATGAACAATTAGGTTATAAGCAGTTGTCATTCGATGAATTTATACATTCTATGCGCTTATTAGCTGCGAAACAATCTGTTTCATTGACTGAATCGTCAGCGGGTAGTACATTACCGTTGTGTGTTGGGGTTGCGATAGGGTTAGCATTAGGGTTTGGTGCTTATACGGTTTATACCAAATATAAATAGTAGTCGATTGTAGATTAGGACTATGGCTTCAGGTGGAGGAAAATCAGGTGGAGGAAAAGCAGCAGAACTAGTCGCAACAGACTATGCACTATTTTCAGGAGTTTTAGAAAATCCGATATTCCGGTCTTTCAGTAATCCTAAGACTATACTTTATGATGATGATGCTGATACTGTAGAAAAAACAGACAGATATTTAAAACATGAATTCAGTACTGATTTTCATGGTCTTTTTGCAAAAGTATTTGGAATATCAGGGTCTCCACTGCCTGCTGAGGATGAGGGTCGGTTACTTGATGAACATAATTACAGTAGAAAAAAATTGGTTTCTGGTATAACAATTGTTACAGTTGACGAATGTGACGATAAAAGACCACGTTGTGTTTTTTCTGGTATTGACGAATTACGTGAAGCACAATTAAAAACGCAACCTGTTATATTTAGTCTGAAAGAAGATGATAAAACTAGTGAAGCCCATACGCCATTTGGTACTGTTTTGAAAAAATATACACACTATAATAAAAAGGGTTTTAGTGATTATTGTATAGGAACTCTTCGTAATATAAAAGATGCTGCGTCTGCTTCTGCTACAGGACCGGCTGCTTCTGCTTCTGCTTCTGCTTCTGCTTCTGCTTCTGCTACAGGACCGGCTGCTTCTGCGTCCGCTACTTCATTAGAAAAAATATGTTTACGAGATTTTATATCACATTTACATTTACCGCAAGATGACGATGAATTGAGATTTGTATTTGGGTTTCGTGAAATGCAAAATTATAGCAATTTAATGACACAATTTCGTTCCCCAATTCCAGAATTACATCTATATCAGATGGTTGCTTTTCCCATAGATGAAAGTAACACGCATATTAAACAAGCTGGAAAATACGAAGTCTATCGTTGTGTATATAATATAGGTGGATCGCAAGCTGATGGAAAGCGCATAGCATTTAGGTCTGGAAATGAATGTAATGCTTTTTCTACAAGTTCGTGTGTAAAAACTGTAAAATCAGCTCTCGTTATGCTTGGTTTCGCTGATACGAAAGAAGACGGTATATTTCCTAATCGTTTTTTTGACGATTTTGAACGTTTTGGTTATACTAGTACAGAAGCCGCATTACTAGGAATCAACGCGGCGGCATCAGGCAAGAAAAATGGGGATTTAATGTTTGTGTTAGATTGTTTGGAAAAAGCAATCGATGGTGAAAATATAGAAATAGTAACACCAGACAACAGATTATGGAACGAATGTACATGGCGTGCTGTGTTATGTCAGAGATGGGGATACCTACCACATGATGTTGAAATATTGCTAGGTTTTTATAAATGTGTGAATCGTGTAAAAATAAATCAAAAACGTTGGTCGTTGAAGCCTGTTCCTGTTCGTGTTGTAAATGCGTCAAGTGCTAAGCGGAAAGCAGCAGGTGCACCTTTAGCAGAAGCTGCACCAGCAGTAATTATATCAAATGAAGAAACAGTCGAAGCAGTCGAAGCAGTCGCAGCAGTCGCAGCAGCAGCCGGTCCTGTAGCAGCCGGTCCTGTAGCAACCGGTCCTGTAGCAGCCGGTCCTGTAGCAGCCGGTCCTGTAGCAGGATCAGAATCGCCATCAAAAAAATTAAAAAGCGCACCTCCAACTCTACAAAACGATTCGTTATTTACTGTTGCTAAATCTCAATGTAATCGCGAGACTATTAATTCATCAAACATATTAACTTCCAATGCGATTCGACATATTGAATCAAGACTTAATGATAAAATTGTAAAAGATGAAACATTTAAAAAACTTGAAAGCAATCCAGGTAAAAGTAGTGGAAGGGGTATGTCCAATAGTTTTCGAAGAGTAGTAGATCCGAATCCATCATCGTACGAGTACCAGTATCACATACTGGTTAATAGAGGTTTTTCAAAGAGTGAATTGCCATATATAGAGAATATGAGTATAGAACAACAAGCTGACCAATATTTTTTTATTTTGCAAAACTACCTAGGATACAGATTTAGATTAATATGTGTGTACTTAAAACAACCCTATAGACCAGAAATATTAGTTGGTTATCGGTTTAGACCAGTAGGACCCTACGGAGTGTCTGCGACTGCGTATTCAGGAGGAGGTTCCGCAACTGGTTTTGGTTCGTCTACTTTCCGCAATGCGCGTGGTGGTACTCGTAAGGCATCTCGTAGAAAACTGAGACGCACCCGTAGGCGTAACTAGGGTTGGATAGCTCCAATTTATACTATATGAACGAGTATTATAAACAGAAATGTAATTCTTGTTTATAATATGTCAATTATACAAATCTGTATTCATGGATTACTTTGGCACTGCGTAGTGGCACTGCGTAGTGGCACTTCGTAGTGGTACTGCGCACTACGTAGTAGCGCTGCGCACTACGTAACTTCGTAATCGCGCGAAAGGGGGAGATATCCCCCTTTAGGCGTAACTAAAATCATGTATCTTTCTCGCATTCCGAAAAATAGCAAATCGCACGGCATAAAGGACAACGTGGGTCCTCATCAAGAGCCCGCTGAATCGCAATAGAAAATCCGTGACCACACGGTGTCCAATACACTGTTTCTTTTGTTAAAACTTCCAACGTGATTGGACATACATCGTCATCTTTTAACGCAGTGTGGTCTCGCAATACAGGTAATTCTAGTGCTGAACCACCCACAAACGCCATATATGCGGGTGTTACGGGAACATTTTGTAGCCGAAAGTGGGTTGTAGGGCGCTGTTGTATATGTAAGAGTGTATTGCTAGTATGAAAGGTGAAACACCACGGTAAGAAATAATCAGGTGTCACTGTATATAAAGAATATTCACGGTCATTTTCATAAAAACTCACATTATAATTCAGACGATGTAATACCGCGTTCGAAATATAACTACTATCTATTGTTCCATCGACAGCGAAACGCAGTACAGGCGATGTAATAAGATGAACCGTTTCACTTCGATTGGGCTCCGTTCGTGTATTTAGAGAAATAAGAGTTCGTGGACGAACCCATGCTGCTAAGGGATTTTGCGTAGGTTTTATCCACGTAACAACAGAATCATCACTTTGAACAATACGATAGTAATCAAATAATCCTATCGTAAGGGACGTTTGTGCGAGAACCGCAATAGATTGCGGCGTCAGCGTGGATAACATTCCTGCTACGTATACACGCTATATTTATTGGGCGAGTTACTCTTTCTGTTCCGCTTCCCATTCTTTCAACGATGCTATCTGGTCATCCGGTTTGTAACTCATCCACGAAA
>Ga0114970_10000491_pt1 | contig 29713 bp, 41 predicted proteins | sample M_140205_XF_Meta_FD_87030 | JGI IMG/M metagenome (GOLD analysis project Ga0114970, IMG submission 87030) | Freshwater microbial communities from Lake Montjoie, Canada to study carbon cycling - M_140205_XF_MetaG | ecosystem: Environmental > Aquatic > Freshwater > Lake | place: Lake Montjoie...
AGTTTCTATACAAGTATTATAACAAAATGGGAATTATTGGTCAACCGTTTTCACACGCACATCTGTGTTAAGAGCAGGTGTATACTTTCGTATTAGTTCACGCTCTAGTGTGTGTGCTTGGGTTTTGCCACGCACAATGTCTATGATTGCAAAATTAACAGCCGACTCACCAGCGCCACGAATTGCTTCGTACAGGCGCCAACTTTTGTCTTCTGTACGTGAGCGATACATGTGCTTGTTGATACGTGAGCGCAGGCTCATGGTGATTGTGCGTTGAGTTTTTGCTGTAACACCAATGTAGTACTCCAAACCAATTTGGATGAAGTAAACAATATGGGTACGATCCACTCGTTTTTTGCGTGACTGCTTTTTAAGTTCCATACATGTATTATAACCGAAATTGCTTTTTTGGTCAACCGAAATCAACTACTACAAAAGTACTACTTTTTGCGGGTTACAAAAGTAATACTTTGGGTTACATTTTTGGATTTCTAAAAAGTAGTACTTTTCTGCTATAAGTATTACAATGACAATAGACGCCTCGGACAGGATACATCGCGGTGAGATTTGGCTTAAGAGCCAGTGCATAGCACAAGAAGAACAGTTGGTCGGTAATATCTACGCATGCCTGGAAAAACACAACTATCAAAATATCAATCCAGTTAGTCACACAAGATCTTGTTGGCAACGTGGCAATCAAAAAGTTGTAGTCAGCCTAGTTGATGATCTTTGGGATTGTGCTACAGATCGATCCCAAGACACGCCGTACCTATTTGATCAAAACACCACAGTGATCACTGATAATTTTTTAAACTGTCCCAGCGTATACAGACTATATCAAACCCCACAAAGTTTTTATGGAATTTATTCATACACTCCGGACAATCAAGACTGGACCCCCGATCGCGATTATACCTTTGCTATAAATCGCTTGGACTTCAAACGCATGCAAGTGCTGTTACAGTTGTACCAAAATTTAGGATTTGATTCGGGCTATGTTAATTTTAATTGTCGTGCTGGCAAGTATGTGATAACCCCCAAACAACACCAACAGGCGTTTGTTGAACAAGTAAACACTCACGCAGGCAACCAGCACGAAACCATGGCATTTCTCAAACTGGCTCATTTAATGCCTATTAAAAATCATAATCTTGAACACGATATAGCATATAATCAAAGTTGGTTGAGTATCATTGTGGAAACTTATAGCAGTGACAACGTAATTAGCACAAGTGAAAAAATATTCAGATGCTTAGTCACACCTGTGCCTTGGATCGCATATGCTGGAAGATATACCGTGGCAAAGTTACGTGAACTAGGATTCGATGTTATAGACGATCTTGTAAATCACAATTATGATCGATTGTTAGAGAGCCAGCATAAAATATCAAATTTTGTAGACTCTGCTAAACAAACAATTGCACAGGTAAAAAGTCTTCCGTGGTCACAAGTAAAATCACGTTGTCAGGTTGCGGCATTCCGTAATCAAACATTGCTTGCTGAACTGGCACGTATATGGAATGAAAATCAATCAGTGTGGTTACAACAACTTGGCCGGGACATTAGATAATGTGTGGTATATTATTTGTTGAAAGTCGCGGTCTGATTCCTTTAGAAAAACATCTAGAGGCATTAGAGATATTAAAAAGTAGAGGCCCTGATTTCACACGTTACGAATATCGTGATAATAGATTCATAGCACAAACTGTTTTGCATATCACAGGCAAAGCAGATTTTTACAACAGAACTGGTAGTGATTTCTTTGCTTACAACGGTGAAATTTATGATTTCCGCTGGCACGGCGGTTACAGCAATGACATTGAATTGGCTTATCATGCGGCCCGCCAAGATCACAGATTATTCAAATATTTTGAAGGACCATGGGCATGGGTTTACACTGACTTTGAAACTACCATGTATGCTAGTGATCCGCAAGGCGAACACTATCTATATCGTTACCAAGATGACAACATGGTGATTGTGGCAAGTGAAGTGGCTCCTATATTGTGTTATATTGATGCAGTGAAAGTACCTGTGCCTTACCTCAACAAGTGTTGGACACTGCAACAAGAGACTCCGTGGGCCGGTATTGAACGTCTTGAACCCGGCAGATTGTACAGCAATCATGTGGCGTCAAAAAGTTTAGATAACATTTGGTCCTGGATACAACCTAGAGAAAATTTGACATTTAATGATGCTTATCAAGAGTTTGATGCTGTTTGGGAACGAGCCATGCGGATTACCAAACCTGACTGTGCCACAGCATTGAGTTATTCAGGCGGCCTGGACAGCAGTATTATCCTGCGTGATTTGAATCCTGCACAGTTGATTGCCATAAACATGACTGGCAAAGATCCTGTGGCAGATCGAGTTAGAGATTTTTTGACGCCGGTTCAACTACAACGATTAACAGAAATATCAATCAACTACGAACAGTATGCTCGGGAATATCTAGCACTGATACAACGTACTCGAATGCCAGTGCAAAGTTGGAGTTATGTGGGCAACTGGATTGTGGCCAAGGCCTGCACTCAAAGAGTATTATTTTCTGGACAAGCCGCTGACGAATTATTTGGTGGGTATGGAGTATACCAAACCATAGACTATACCACAGCACATAGCACCAGTCCATACAGTCTGCATATTGATCCTGCGGTATGGCATCAATGTCTATCGGTGTATAATAATGATCCACAGCAAGCCACTCTGCTGGCCGATTACTGGTGTCAGATCATTGGGTCCGACGCTCCGGGTATTGATCGTATAGGTGGTTCGCACGGAATTGAAACACGCAAACCATTCCAACTCAAGAGTGTGATGCAATTGGCATTAAACTTGCCTTGGGAATTTAAAGTAAATACAGTTACCAAACCTTTGATAAGAAGAAAGTTTTTGGAACGTTGGCCTGAGGATATGATATTGCCCAAGATGGGCTTTGCCGGACACGCCAATGATTCATTACCATGGTTGGGGGTTTCTATTGACAGTACCGGTGATAGGCACAGAGATTGGCAACAGATAGCACAAAAAACTTTTTATGAAAACTCTAAAGTATGATCAACCTTGGACCCATTGGGTAGCAGATGACTTTTTGTCACCTGAGTGCTTGGCCGAACTCAAGTCAGTCGACCATACCGGGTCACAGCCGTTGCCTGGGCGACGTGTGCATGGGAATCGTATTTTTATCGGTCTGGAGCATGCCAAAAAGTATCCACACATGTATCAGTTATGGCAGGATCTTCACACAGGGGGAATGAAACAATATTTTGAATCACACACCGGACTAGATTATACTGACCTGTATCCCAGAGTAGAAGTGATATCAGACCAGGGTGATTTTTATCTTGAGCGCCATCATGACATGCTGGAAAAAAGACTCACAGCCTTGATCTACACTGACCATGCTCAACTGTATCCGGGTACCATGCTGGAAGGTGGGCATCAGGTCCAAAGCCGCGACAATCGTTGCATGTTTTTTGTGCCTAGTACGGATACCTGGCACAGTTATCCAGCCACGCACTTTGCGACTGTGCGCCGAGCCATGCAGATCAATTACTGGACGGTGCCATCACCAATCGGGCCATGACTTTAGGTCATCAAACCATTCGATGGTAAATTCAAAATCTTTATAACCTTTGAGATAATCTTTCAAAGCGGACACACAAAATTCTTCAGGAGGAGTGACTAGTGCAGTTGATCTACTGTCATACTCGTACCAGAATATTCCATACGGCGCTTCGGGGTCTGTGAGTTGAAACAGGAATTTTTGTCCATCCACTGCCCTGCACAAACGTGCAAACTGTTCAAAATCATGCACTTGTTCTAGGTGAGCAAAACGTTCAACATGTTCTTGTCTGGTGCATACAAATGCTGATACACTTGCTAGACTGCTGATGCGTTCTACCGCTCGCAAGCGACTTTCACCATTGTTGATACCATATTTTGCTTGACCATCGTAAAATAAATTCATAGGTTTGACAATACCTTGCTTGCGGATGTCGTCAATCCACATGTTTAATTTTACTATGTTGGCAATTTCATAGCGATTCAATGGGTCAGCAAAAAATCCATCTATACCACGGTATTTGATCTGCTCATTGGCCCAATTGCAGATGTCTTGCAACGACTGTTGATAGCGTATGGTTTCTTTGGGCACCGACGGACTGTAAAATACACAATGCACCCCGTTGTGAAAACTTTGTATGATGGGGTCAGGTTGCGAGTTCAGTGGGTATGTTACCCGTATGGTGGGATTGTTCCAGTACATGCTGATACTTAGTAAATACTTTCTATGATAGAAATCTTTGGACCGTCTTATCGCTATAGTGGCGAGATCCTAACTGAGCCTGAAATAATTTATGTCAACGATCATCACTATGATGACGACAATCATTGTTTTCACGTAAAGACTCTGCTGGAAAATAGTGCTTGCGACCCCCATAAACACTTGGTTGTTTTTGATCATATCAATCACGATGACGAATTGTCCGAGTACAATCTACTGTGTATGCCTATCTTCCTGGCGGCAGAAGCCAAAGAATTTGAAACCAGAAACATACAACCCAACTGGAGCAACAAAACTCGAGCATTCAACTTTATGATCAACAAGCCCAGACCCAACCGAGAGTTCTTGCTGATGTTGATTGAGCATTTTGAACTAGACAACTATACACACTCCTTGTGCTGGAAGAAGGTCAACATCAATCGCGGCAAGATGTTGAGCAACACCAACTGTGATTTATACAAACAAATCATAAACAATACTGAAGTTGATATTCCAGAAAAATCCTATGCGTTTGGACATGAGATTTTTCTCGACCAAGGGCTTAAATATGGACAAACTAGAAATGGAGAAAACTACGCAGGATTGTTAAAAGATGCGCTGTTTGAACCCAGTTGTGTTAGTTTAATTACTGAGCCCAGTTTCTACGAACGTGAAACACTCAAGACCGAAAAGACCATCATGGCCATCTATGGTGGCACCTTGCCCATCTGGGTAGGAGGTTGGGCCATACCTGAAAGCATGCGTCGCTTGGGCTTTGATGTGTTTGATGACATTGTAGATCACAGTTATGAACGCATGGCAGATCCTTGGGATCGTGCCTACTATGCCGTGGAAAAGAATTTAGATTTGTTGCGCGATATTGACCGCGCCAGAGAGTTTATACAAAACAATTTGCCAAGATTTCAACACAATCTTGACCTAGTTCGTCGCAATGTGTTCATGGAAGATCTAGTCGAAAAGATCAATCGCTATGATCCAGACACCCAGCGAGTGCTTAGAGAAATATCTAGAGGCTTTAGATTTAGATTGTTCAATGACTACAAGTTGCTGGGAGACATACTAGGCAAGTCTGGGCCACCTATTCAAGAAACAAAGAGACTGGTTTAAAGTCTTTGTAGATAACGCAAAAACTTTTCTATATCGCCGTACATGGCGTATATCACAGACTGCTTACTGCCAAACAAGACCAACTTGGTATTTTTACCGCCTTTGATATAATAAGGGCAGTCTAGTTTACGATGTAGAGTCATGAGCAAACTGGGACTCAATGCCTTGGTAAATTCAAACTCGTGTTGATTAAAATTTAAAAATTTGAAAGCATCATATCCTGAAATGCTCAACCTCAGCCCACTATCGTCACGTATATCCTGCCACCACGACTTTAACGCCTGTTCAAAGCTGGGCCGGTCGTCCACTGGCAGTTGATTTAACAGTTGTTGAGTGAGTTGTTGTTTACTTGGCATCGGGGTATACTTGCGCCCCCTGCGTCAAGAGCACGACTGTGAACTTGTCGGTCTTGAATTGTGTGTTGAGTTTACGGGCCAAGTTTTTGGCATGTCCGGGATTTGAGAATGAAACCTTCTTGTATTTAGGCCCTGGATATTGTGTGAGCATGTTTGAAGTTTTTAAATTGATAGGTTTGGTATCATAAAAAACTGCCCACACGCCTTCTGAGGCCAACACTTGTTCGGTCTTGTAAGTTGCTTTGTCAGTGTGTTCAATCAACACATTTGGCTTGGGTCTTGACATCATTATCTCCGTAGTTTATTTATCTCAAAAACTACGTGGTTTTGAAACTGCCACCACTCAATTCTACCGTAATTGTTTCTTCTTTTGGCTGGGTATTTCGAGTATGCAAGGACTCTAATGTTAGTAATAGTTTTGTAATATCACTATGTAAATCTTTGGCTTCACGCATGGTCATGACGAAATCACGCTGACCGCGTGATTCGTGTGCTTTGATGCTGTCTACAAAACGATTTATATGCAGGCTCATTTCACAAACTGTTCCAGTTCCGGAGGTGTCCAGCCAGCAGGTTTAAGTACTTTACCGTCCTCGCGTTTACGTACCCGACCTGTTTGTTTATCAATCTTGGCAAAGTTGGTACTCATAACTTCTTTCCAGGCACCTTCGGCATCGGCGCCGAGACTATGGATGGCACCAATGGTCACAACAAGAATGTCAATTAGTGCGTCAAGATCATCTACTTTGGTCTTGCTTGCTACTAATTCATCAAATTCTTCACTTATGAGATTACAGTACAGTTGATATTGTGCTTCGTTGAACTCGCCCACAGTCTGTTCGCAGGCTCGCATGAATTTTTCTTGATCTCTAAACGGATTAGTCACTTGCTTGTTCCTTGGTTTGAAAGGGACCTTGATAGGCATAACGCTCCAAGGTGATAAGTTTAGGGTGTTGTACGGTTTTCCACTTGCGATGTTGCTTGACCCGGTACCATCCTGCGGCAAACCAAGACTTGGATTTATCTTCTCTAGTGAACAGTGGTAGTTTGTGTTTCACGTCCCACAGCGGGTTGAACACGTCGCCCGCAACTTCGTGACCATAAACCACGTTTGGAGGCAATGGTGTTGCAGTTTCGGCTGGCTCAAATTGGATGTCAACTGCCTCTCGAGCCATCTTGATAGTTTTGTAACTTACTACACTATCAAGAATTTTTATTGTACAGTTACCGTTCTCTTTTACTTCAAGTTGGCCAATCTTGCGATTATCCTTCTTAAGTATGTAATACTGATTGTCCACTACTGGTTTGGCTAATATCATCTAGTACTCCTTTATATGTTTCATTGAGCCAGCGACCAAACTGTTCGGCCGCATCGCTACATTTGTTCAATTCATACTTGCCGCAGAATTGCATAAATCTCACTCCTACCTGTCCCACATCCTTGTGACTTACCTGCTCACGTATGGCTGTGTCTATGGTTATCTTGATGTCGTCTGGTTGTGCTGTAAGGTCAATCAAGGTGCGATTGCGTTCATAGTCATCCAGCACACGATGTTCTCTCCCCTCATGATCGGACCAACGTTGCAACATTAGATTGTTCCAATTGTATCCGCGTTTGTCTCGGTCTCCAAAGGCCTCACGGAGACCAACTTTATTCTTTGTGCCTTTCTCACGTACTCCAGGATACGCACTGAATACGTTGTCTGAGGTGTCGCCACGCATACACTTCTCAAATAACAACCAGGCTGGATCCGGGATCGTTTTTGGCTGTTTAGTTTTCTTATCATTGACGTGGTTACCTTTAGCATCAAATATGCCCTCCAGGGTTAACAGTTCATCAGCAATACCATTGTATTGCGTAACATTAGGTGCGAGTAATTGTACAAAGTCAGAATCTGAACTGATAATAACGTGTTGGTCTTGGGGGTGTAAAGCAATCCAACGTGCTATGATATCATCTGCTTCAGCAGTGGCACATCGGATAACGCTACAATTGGTTTTCGTAGCCAAGTATTTAGTCAGTTCGTCATACGTCTCCCAAAACAGTTTATCTTCTTCTGCTTCTGCTTCGGTCATCTTGCCCCGGGCCACAGCACGATTTGCTTTATACGGCTTGTAGTAGTCCTTGCGCCACGAGCGTCCTTCTAGTGCGAATACCACGTGATCTGCTTCAAAACGCCGGGCCATCTTGTTCACAGCCATCAAGGTAACGTGCAAAGCAAAGCCCAATTTGGTCCAGGAGTCTGCGGCTCTAAATGCTCCGTGCCTAGCACGAAAGAACATGTTGGCAGTGTCAATCAGTACGTATTTCATTGGTCACAATCAAGTTGTTATCGTAGATGTATTGTAACACATAGTTGGCCCAAAAGCAATGGGCATCGGCACCAAAATGGTAACTTTTGGGATTAACATACTCAAAACCGTTGTTTCTGCACACGGCACTATAGGAATGATCAATAGAATAAGGAAAAATATATTCCTTTCCCCATGCTCGATCTGCTGGTAATTCACTGAATGTACTGTGTCCGTTGAAGAATAGATGCGGTATTTGGAGTTCGGTTAACTCTTGATGGAATGCCCAAATTTGGTCATGTGCTCTACGAGTGGCTGTTTTCCAATCCACATCAATTACATATTGCTTGTAACGATCCCGTAATTCAAGAGGCACTATATCCCAGCCGCTGGCATTTACTTGGTACCATGTACCATTGTACAACCACTCTTCTCTTTCCCAAGTAGACCATTGTATGATCATGAATGTGTTAGCCAGTCGATCTGGATTGTTCTTGATCCAGTCACGTGTGGTACGTATCATGCGATCATTACTTGAAGCAGATTCAGCATCGCAGTACATTTCAACACCAAGATGTTCGGCTAACTTAGTACACCAACTTACTGCTAGATTTGCAGGATGCGGCCTACGGTCTATACCATTCTTGCCATCATCTATAGCAAACACTTCGTTGACCGCGGCTTCGGCAGCCGCTGAGTGACTGCAACCATTTACATACAAGATCATTTTTGTAGCATTACTTTTTCAGTCTCAGCGGCCACCACACGTTTACGCAGACTTGAACTGGAGAACGAATGATCTCTGCCATTGAACACTAATTCAATCCCACGCATTCCACATTCCTCATAGCCAGAGAAGTTTTTGTGTTGATATTCCACCCCCAGGATACGAACATCCACAGGCAAGATCAACAGCAAGTCAACAAGATCTTGTTCGGTTTGATACACAACAACTTCATCAACATAACGGCATGCGGCCAACTGTATTTGTCGCTCCACAATACTTTGTATAGGGCGATTTTTAGTTTCAGGTCTATCAATAGTTGGGTCTGTTTGGAGCCCGCAGATCAGGTAGTCACAATGATTCTTGGCTTCACTCAGCATGGCAATGTGACCCGCGTGGAGCATGTCAAAGGTTGAGAAAGTGATGCCAATCTTTTTTCCTTCGGATTTTAATTGTTTGATGTGGTTGAATATCATTCTTGGTATGCTGGGTTGGGTACTTCAAGTTCAAACACATGAAACTGAGGTTTAGGAACTGTGGTCTCTTTAAGCAGTTCAAATGTACGGACCTGTTCGGCTTCGTGTCTTGTGCCGTAAAAACCTGACCCATAGTTTATGCTACTCTGCATAGATACATAAACATAGTTCATGCTCAGGCCTGTCTGCTTGATCACTGTGTAAACTTTATATGTGGCTGGTGGTTTGAGTGGTTCCATTAACTTACCTCGCTACGTCCGCCACCTATGTCTCTAGTGTTAACATACTGCTTGCCTATGGCTTGTTCTTGTTCCCATGTTTCCATAACCACATGACGGCAAATATTTTGGAACCAACGATCCACAATAACAGAATCTGTATCGTCGGGCTTCATCATGTAACCGGCTTTGACCAATCTTGCCACAAAGATATCGTTCCAGTCTAATTCAAACGCACCTTGATGCAAATTGTTGGGGTCTACATCCATCCTTACAATGCTAACATACGGCTCGTTTTTTTCTGTAGACAGTTCTTTGTCACTCTTGACCGGCTCCTTGACTTTAGGTTCAGATTTGACTTTTGGTGCCGGCTTCTTTTTAAATATGTCGAACATTCCCATTATATTTTACCCCAATTAATTTTTAACCACATACGTTCCATTATATATTGTACTAATGACAAAACAAAATGAATTGTAATTGCTTCACCTAATCCGGTCCATAGTGCAGTAATTAGTAAAGCGATAATCCTGTAACTTATAGTTCTAGCAATGGTTCGAGTATGTGATTCAGTCAATCAGGTTCCCCATTCGTTTTTAAAGAGTGGCACCTGTAGTCGATCACTGTAGCGCCATCCTTTTTGCATTGCCATCTCTGCCACTGCTCTATTATTAAGATGGTACACCCGCTCAACCCCACCAACAGGCATAACATACACATGCCCAGTAAAGCCCATCTTACGATATTCATCTACTGCCCTTTCAGCATCTACTAAGTCTTGTTCTGTAGCAATAACAAATTTTAAATAGGTTGTGCCAAACCATTCATACTGACAAACAATGGCTGGTTGAATGGCGTCTTCCCACTTTTCTCCCGAGCATGGTAACTTGGCACTGACACTAAATGTAATTTCTCGTTTGGATTGTTTAGCCCATTTAAACAAATATGATTTGAATTCATCACTCAGTGGTTGAGTACCATTGGTCTCAAACGTAATCTCTTTAAGTCTGTTCATGCTAGGATGATCTAAGAATTCCGGATAAGCACGTTGCCATCCTAACAATGGCTCACCACCAGTAATAACCAAATGCTCATCTTCCCAGCGGCGATGCGGGAGTATTTCCATAATGCGATGCACTATGCCATCGCTTTCTAGTACGGGACTCAGGTCTTTGAATCTTGGATCCCAACTTGCATAACTGTCACAGCCAGTAGATACTAATGGCAATTCATTGTAATCTTTAAAATCAACCATGCGTTCAGCAATAGCATCACGCTCCATACTCATCTCACCTGGCGGCATACCAAACCCGCCACAAGTAAAGTTACACCCAAATGTACGAAGAAACACGCTGGGCACACCCATGTATCGACCTTCGCCTTGAATTGAATAAAATAATTCTGCTATTTTAAGTTTAGACATCTATATCCTTTGTTGTATACTTGTACATTATACACGAAACAGCGGATATTTTGCAAGTGGTGAGTTTGCCGGTTTATCCAATTGATTTTTGCACACCCAGTTCAAAACTCATAGGGGCGTAATCTGGCATCGCGCTTCTTAGTTTGCTAATATCTGGCCTGCGACTGGCTGTGCTACCAGGCTTGCCGGGAGTGATAGCCCATGTGGGATTATCATGTCCCAGTGCCGATGCGATAATTTGTGCCGCATCCATGATGGTAATTTCTCTGTCGTTACCAATGTTGATCAGTTCACGAGTTTGTGTTTGAGCACAGTGAATACTGGCTCTGATAGCATCCTCTACGTGGCAGAAACTTCTAGTCTCGTCGGCACCAAAGCATTCAAACTTGCCATCTTTAATTTTAGCAATCTGATCAGCCAAGAAGTGACCAGCCTTGCTGTTCTCGCCGTACACGTTGAAGTAACGCAACATCACATAAGGTAGTTTACTGTTGGCCAAATAGTTTTCACTACACACTTTGGCAAGTCTGTAACTCCAACGAGCATTGTGAATGTCCCGGATAGCAATGTCTGCATGTTCGGGCACCGGACTAACAGGATCATCACTTACTATTTCGCTACTGCTGGCATACACAATTTTTTTAAGATTTGCATTTTGGCCGGCATATTCAAACATGTTGATATCGCAGATAAAGTTGTTTGATAAAACTTGATTGGGACGCTCGTAAAAATTCTTGGTACCGTTGATGGCACCGTAGTGATAGATGTAATCAAAATCCCGTGGCAATTGGGCAATCGAAGTTTTATCAGTTAAATCAATGTTCATGAATTGATCACAAAGAGGAATGGTTGAACTGCGACTGTGATTGTCAACGGCCCAAACTTCATTACCTGTAACTGTTTTTAATTGTCTACAAATTTCAGTGCCCAGTAGGCCACTAGCACCTGTTACTAATATTTTCATTTGTTTGCTTTCTGGTTATCATCGATTACACTTTGGATCAAGGTATATGGCAGTCCAAGGTCTTTGATCAAGTTGTTCCATGCGCTGGTATCTTTGGGCAAACAATGTCCGCCGTAACCGCGCATGTTGTCATTGGCCATTAGGTAGTGCGGATTGATAGATTCTCTTTGAGTGATTGCATCATACACATTTTTATAATCAGCACCTAATTTTTTACACACATCGTATGTGATGTTGGCAAACGTCACGCTCATGGCATGATGTACGTTATTAAAGTACTTGACTACTTCGGCTTCGGTGGGACTCACACAAGCCACATTCTTTGGGAATTGCCCGTGAATTTTTTTGATTAGTTCAAAGTCTTCCCCACGATCACTACCGATGATTAGCAAATCGTGATTGTAAACAAAGTCTGCCAAAGCAGTCTTGGCCCGTAAAAATTCAGGCACACTACATATTTTTAAATTTGGGTATTGTGTGCTGAGTCTTTTGCTAGTACCTGGTACCACTGTGCTTTTAATTGCTACCAGGCCGGAGTACTGATGCTGATTTAATTCTTCAATCACTCTTTCGACAATGCTGGTGTCACAATCACCGTTGTCGGCTTGATTGGTTGGCACACTAAGAAACACACATTCAGCGTCCAGTACATCACTCAGTTTACTACCATCATAAGCCGGATCATAAAAACACATGCTGTGTCCAAGATACTCCAAACCTTCGTATACAGCCTTACCGACTGTGCCCTTGCCAATAATTCCTATTTTCATGTTATATCCTTAATTTTGTAATCCATATCTATGTAGCAACTTTGTGGCATGTCACATAAATTTACAATCTCTTTTGCAACATCAATCGGTTCTAGACAAATATCTGGATTTGGATGTGGTTTATGTGCTGTCATTTTAGTATGTACGTGTACTGGATTGATTAACCCCAGTTTCAAATTGTCGCTAACAAATTCACTCGCACCTTGCCATACGTTGAACAACGCCGCCTTGCTGGCGCTGTATAAGATAAAGTTTTTGCGCCCTTGCTTGTAGGCACTTGACCCTATCATAACAAATCTAACAGACTTAGTTGGCGGATTTTTGATGTAATAGTTGATCACAGACCAATTGCTTTTTAAGTTTACATTAAACACAGTATCGTAATCCAGAGTGTTATCTCCGTCAAACACACCGGCACAATTAACAATCACATCCGGCTCACCCATAGTCAGTATCATACTGATACGCATATCACTAGTGGGATCGTCAAGGTCAATTGTTTCTCGACCAACGGCCACAATGTGATATTGTTCTTGAAGCAGTTGTATGGCGCTCTTGGCAATATCACTATTTGCGCCAATGATTACGGCGGTTTTTGTCATTACTATGCGGAAGTAATATCTTCTACTCGATAGGTGTCAGACTCATAGTCTGCACCGCCTCTTGGACCTTCTGCAAATGCAATAAAAGTACATCCGTCAGCACCGGCCTTCATAGCATGAATTTCAAGAGGGTCACTGATGATCATGGCACCAGCCACAGCATCGAACACGTCTGTGGGTTCATCACCACCTATACTTTTACTGTAGTAGGTCAATGTGCCGGACAATATGTAAGTGTATTGTGTGGTAAATTTGTGATAGTGATTGCCACGCACAGCACCTGGTTGATTGGTAATAATACAGCCATGATTCATATTGGCCATATAAAATATGTCAGTAATACTACCACGGTCATCTGCAAAAGATCCAAGACCTTTTAAACCGTGATCGGCGTAAATGTTGTATGTTTTCATTGTGATATAAACCTTGTGTTGGGATTGATATTTAAGATAGCACGGCGAAGTCCTTCGCCAATATTCCAACTCAATATCAAAGCATATGGTTGTTTGTGTTGGGCAAACTCTTCATCTGCCAACACTGGGATTCTAGTAAGTGGTGTATATTTGCCCTGTTTGTGCTCACTGGCATCAGTGATGCAACGAATCATTGTGCTGTCGAGTCCGTGCCACTTTAACCATGTGTTGGCCTTGGCAGCCGCACCTACACCTATGACAACTGCGTTAGGATCTTCACTGAGTAATTTATAGAAAGACGCAAGCCAATCAATCTTAGATTGCTCAAAATGAAGTTGTAAGTTTTGATAAAATGCAGGATCAAACAAACCTGTTTTTGTTTCTTTAACTATAGCATCTTGAATTTTAACCGGCATATCAGCGCCAGTGTCGAGACGTGCAAACACTCGTAAACTACCACCGTGATAATCAACCACATCAAAGTCGGTTATTTCTAACCCAGCAGTTTTTAACAGGTTCCAGGCCATCTTTATAGTAAAGTAAGTAGGATGCTCGTGGTATACCATGTCGGTAAATCTTCCTGACTCGATCATGCTGAGCCAATAAGGAACTTCAAACACAAATTCTCCTGAACTTGATAGCAATCTTGCCACGCTCTGTGCAAATGCCACAGGATTGTTGGCATGGTTAAACACATTGTTAGCAATGATTACTGATGCTGATCCATGTTTGTTTTTTATTGCGTCAGCCGTGGCGTCATCGAACAAAGTGTTGATGGTTTCAATGCCCTTTGCTTGAGACAATGCACACATTTCTGCGCTAGAATCTACTCCTACCGCTTGATCGAATTGCCCAACAAGATAACCGTCGTTGCTGCCAATTTCTACTACTAGTCCTGTATGACCGCGACGTTTGATTGTTTGTGCATATTCATCCCAGTGGTTTCTGGCTGTTTGACTATTGCTAGAAGTATAACTATAACTGTAGAGATTGTAACGGTCCTTGGCTGAACTAATGTATCCTAATTGTATACTACCTGAATCACTATTGAGATATACCTGCAAAGGAAACACAGGCTCGCTGAGATGCAGTTGATCAGGACGGATAAATGTATCGGCATAGGCATGCTGTCCAAAATCAAGTATTTTTTTAACCGAGCCTTTGGAAATCACACACTCAGTAACCAAGTTGCTGACTGTTATATTATTTTGTTGCAAGAGATCTCCGGAGTTCTTCACTTTTTTGATCTTTGCTATAAGACAACACTTGCCCACGCTCGTCAAGTTCCATTACAAATTGACTCATTTGTTTGTTAACATCCAGGGCAATTAATTTTTCCCAGACATAACTTTTTCCACTCTTGACACTTTCCCACCAAGAGGTGTCTAGTCCAATTGAGCGCATGTATTCAGCAATAACATCACAATCCTGATAACGACGAGCACTGGTTTGTGGATGATGGAAGTCAATAGGATTGGTGGGATTACCTTCAAATCGCACTTTGGGTTTAAGTGGATCGGTTGTGTCTTTGGTCAACTCAACTTGATTGTGTGTGACATCAACCTCAATCACTTGCATAATATCCAACAAGAAAGCCAACTGACTTAGTTCGGCATCAATCATTTGATGGCGACTGAGATGATTGATTAACTCATACCATGCCCTTGGCATTATAGGGAAGATACTATAAGGATGATCGTGGTGGGTATGAACTTTTAACAGTTTGAATTCACCTGTGTATTGCTCAATCACACTATCCCACCCCTGAGTCTCCATCACAGCATCATCATTCCACACAAACAACCAGTCAGACGAAGTTGACTTTGCCAAGTGATTGTAATATCGATTTAGTCCAGCATAGCCCATGCTTTTAAAAGCCTGAGCCTCGTAAGACACCTTACGTTTATCTAAAAATGGCTGAATCACTGTTTTGAAATGATTTAAGCCAATTTCATCATCATCGTCAAACCCAAAGATCAATTGTATGCGCGAAATATCTTCGGCTAGATCTACAATACTGGTTACACTGGTAGTAAGGGCATCAGTGCGGCTGCGAGTTGGCAGTAAGACTGCTATGCTGTATTCGTTTTTCATGGTGAAAATATTTATATGCGTATATTATTAAGCAAATAAATCCTCATTCCATTCGCGATGACCTTCGCGGAATGCCATGTTGCTCTGTGTCTCGCGTACTTCTACACGATAACACCACAAACGAGCCGCTTCACCAGGTCCCCACATCTCAGGAATGTAAACACCGTTGACATACTTGTAGAGCATATCGCTAACACCTTCGCAGCCTAATCGAGGTAACACAACAATCTTGGCCATGTTTCGTTCTTGTAACAGTTTAAATGTAACCATTTCAGGATCATCTGCCGCCACAATAAGTGTATGATCAAATTGGTCTTCTAGGGTCTTTTTAAGTTCTTTGAGTCCACCATAGTCAGCGGCCCAGTTCCGCACATCTAGTTCATTGGTTCCAAAGTAGAACTTCATTGAGAATGAATAGCCGTGTATTAGATTACAATGACTGTCTGCCCTCCATTGTCTGTACGCACATGGAAATGCATCGTGGTACTCTTTGGTACTGGTGTATCTGTAAACTACGGGATTTAATGTTGTCATGCTGTTTTCTCCTATGTTAAAGTATAGCATAGGCGGCGGAGTTTGTAAAGCGGGACGATGCCGATAGACCGCTGAAAGGGATATTTATGGTTGTAAATCTCTCATGAGTTGTTCTTGTGTACCATACCAATGGTAAGGATCAAAATCCAATGGAAACTTGCATAGTGTGACAAGTTTACCTATTTGTATTTTGTGCTCTGGTAGTCGGTGAAGACTATCAATATAATCAAATTTTGGTCTAGCAGGGACACCATAAAAATTTAATTTATTATACTGCTCACTTATGGTGATGTCAAATTTTGACACATAGCATAATGCCAATTCGGGCGTGTACATAAAAAACGGTACAGGATGACGATCATTGTACACAACGGTGCTGATAAAATCTAAACTATTACAGAAAAATTTACCGTCTTGTAAATTTATATCTCCGGCGCCGTATATACAAACCCCATCTTGTTGTGTAATCCAGTTATATATTATCATCATTGCCGTTTGACTGGGTTGTTTAATTTTTACCAAATTTGGAAAAAATTTAGCCATAGCATCCAAATACATGGGCATTGAATAATTTAATATTGTGGGTTGAATACAGTGGCGGTAGCACCAGTGTTCTGCAAACCAGGATTCTGTAGAATTGTAATTTTCAATTTTTAAAATAACAGGAACAAACGGAATGTTATTTCTATACAATGTATTGGCCACAAACTCACTGTCGATACCACCACTCATGGCAAGATACAACGGGCGATCGTTCCATTGTTGATATAATAGATTGGCGGCCACGTCTGCAACACTATCAAAGTCGGTGTGTAACTTACTTGCATGTTGGTTAAACTTTAGTTCAAATGTTGGACCATCTAGTGATATTGAAAACCAATTGTCGTGACCACCTGGAATCCATGTCATAGTGGCAAGTAGCCTTTGTTAAAGAATTTAGCAAAACAGATACGATTGCTGTCTGCACTTCCACGATTGTGATTATCATACTGATGATTATAGTCTAACCCAAATGTCACACAGTTGCTAGGAATCAAATTATACTTTTCACACCAGGCTAATTGCTGGTCTTTGTAACGAGTAAATATTTTGTCCGGATGCTGATGATTGAATAGTTGCACACCCACTGCCGCTCCGAACTTGTTGACATAATGAGTATTGCCATAGATATTCAATCCGTCTGTGGTGTCTTTACTAAATCTAATACCAATACGCATACCATACACTGGGAATGGTTTACTAAGACTCATAGTAACATCAGTAATAGTAGGATGGCTGTAATCAAAGTCAATGCCTGAACAAATTCCAAAGAATGCTGAGTCTATTAATACAGGTATTCCTAAAGATAAACAAGTATCAAGCAGTTCTTGAGTGTTTTTTTGATTACCAGTGTCAGCAAATGGCAGACTAAAAATAACAGCATCGTTTGCTTGAAGTTCTTTGTCGTCAATGTAAGCCCAATCGTGTCCTAAGTTACGCCAGGTCAGTTCGTGATACAAGTATTCTCCGCGGAAACAACGAAAACGACGATTCCTATTGCGTAAATAAAACTTGTCAAAACTTTCTGTGGTACCTTGTGAGTAAGTTACACTGGGAAAGTTATCTAGCCCTGTAACATAATTCAGTTGGGTGCTTTCGATCCACTCACGATATCTTTTGAGATAGTGCGGCACTACATAGTCATCCTCTAACCAATTGGCACCTATAGATTTTATAATAGTTTGCACCAGTTGATCTTTTACAGGATCAGCGACACAATCAGCCGGTGCTGTTGCAATACCAATCAAATTAGATTGCAGGGGGGTTGTCATAATTTTCCTCCATATAAATTGTTAACATATTGAACAAATTCTTGTTCAGCACGTTGATGAGCATCAAACCATAGCCCATGCACTTCATTGGCAAGATTGTAACAGTCGCTTAGTTCAAACCATTCAATCATGCTGTTATAAAATGTCTTGTCAAGGGTGGGTTGATATAAACAATCTACATTTATAATTTTATTTTCTGAATGGTTAAGAGAATTCCTAATAGCATTTCTAGTAAACCGAAGAGATTGTTCTTTGAATATTTCTGGGGTACAATGATTTAGATTACTGTTGAGTTTGAGATAGGAATACAATGCTAGATCAGGATTAACTGTTAGTACTAGATTTTTAGTTACGCCTTCAATTTGATCTCCCCGGTGATCAAACACAAGAACTTCGTCAAGATCTTCTCTATATAGAAATTCCATCCATAACCAATTATCCCATGATCGTTTTGAAGAGTAAATTTGTGTACGAAAACTTTCTAGTTTACTGTCAGTATCCAAGAACTTTATGTGTCTTGTTGGGTCCGGTATTTTTTTAAATCTTGGTTCTACTAGAGGTGTAACTTCAAATTGAAAGCAAGGATCCAAAAGAGCCAACCATCTCACGTGATTTCCAAATCCACCAATGGGTGCGCAAACTCCGCATTTTGCAGATGACGAACTGGTTACATCAATCATTCAGGTTGTTGGTAAGTGGCAGTTTTGTAATTGGCCTGGCCTGGTATGACACCTCGTACACCACCAACAGGATCTGGAGTATCACCGTGCATTCTTGGTATCAAGTGTACGTGCGGGTACATCACTGTCTGTCCAGCGGCAACTCCTGCATTCAATCCAACGTTGAAAGCATCACATTGATTGTTTTGCACCATTTGACGACCAGTCAACAAAGCCATACCCATGGCCACCACAATAGATTCATCTGTATTGGCACGTGGTACAAATAGCAAATGTCCTTTGGCTACTGGATAAGCATCGCGGAACACAGCAATATGAGTGTTACTAAGTTCGGGTACTGTATTGGTCCATGGTGCTACTTTTCCGTCCTGCGCGGCTTTTAATGTTGCGTATGATATCATTTTTTAGTCTTGAGGTGATGTAAATCTTGTTTCAAACTCTCACTGAGGTTCTTGTAGTACAACAGATCTTTACGAACTTGTTGATCAACTTCTTCGTAGGTTTTTTGATATTGACTATGCAGGCGTTCTTGTTTGATAGCCATGCCAATAACAATTCCGCCAACTAGACAAGTGAGTGCAGTAATTATCATCGTGGTGCAAAGTCCTGTTGCAGTTTAATATTATCAAAGAATTCTTTCTTTACGCTTTGGTCTGACTTGAAAGCTCCATGGAGTACGGTAGTTTGGGTGAGACTACTATGAGCCATAATACCACGATTCTCGCAACATCCGTGGGTAGCCTGAATATAAACGGCCACATCCTTGGATCCAGTTGCTGTCCCGATCTCACGAGCGATATCCATGCAGAGTTCTTCTTGAAGGGTTCCACGACGGGCGCACCACTGTGCAATACGGGTGTACTTCGAAAGACCAATGAGTTTGGGGCCAGCAATGATTCCAATATAAGCAACACCCGTAACAGGTTGATGATGGTGGCTACACATGCTCTTAAGTTCGCTACGCACAACCAGCATGCCTTCGTATGCTCCATCTGTGTCATTTGGGAAAGCCGTTGCATTAGGCGATTCCTCATAGCGACCAGCCATAATTTCATTGAAGTACATCTTTGCCAACCGGCGAGCCGTGCCTTGTGAATTTGGGTCATTTTCTCTGTCAATCAATAGTGTGTCTAATACTCGTTCAAATGCTTCTGTGGCATCATTGATTAATTGTTCTTTATCTTTTTCACTAACATAGTCACTAACGTTGTCACCAGCCCAAAAGCGTTTGCCTTCACGTTTCATCTTGAAACGAATGGCATCTGCTAGATATGCTTCTTCGTAGCCTTTGTCATCAATGTTATTTACTGATACTGGTTCTGTCATTTTATTCCTTGATAGTGATTGTTCTTAGATCTGCATAATCAACGTGCCTTGGTGGCGGACAATGTTCTTTAAGACCTTCCAGCAACGCCAATCCCTGGGCGGCCTCTTCTGGTGTAGGTTTATAATGATATCCAATTTGAAACTCACGTTGTTCTATCCAGGGTGTAATATTTAGATCTCGACCATCATATCTCATGCGAATTATTGCATCATATGACGTCTTGTCATCTAGTATTATAGCACCACCTCGGCCTATATGTAAAGGCTTGTCATGTCCAAAACTTAAACATTGCATGGTATTTGAGCGATACATATTGCGTTCTAAACGTCTTGCACTATCCCAAATTCTTGTATTTAGAAAAGGATATTCGCCTACCCAACGTTGCCATGCATGATTTGAATATTGATATTGGATTCCTAACTTGTGCATAAGCATGGGAATACTCACATAGGTGTAAGGTGTGAATTCGCATGACTTTACTTGCTCGTATCGCAAGCACAATTCGATTGCATGTGTACAACAATCAGTCATGATGGCATATGGTGCTCCGGTGAACCGGGCCAGTTCTTGTTCAAACTTTAGAATCTTATCGAACATACCACGCCCATGCATGTTGAATCATGGCATCTAGATCATAATGTCGCCAAGCACCTGCTACCAGATTGAACTTGTTTGCACTAGCAGTCAGTTCCGGAGGATCTCCGGCTCGTGCCGCACCAAACATAATCTCTGGCTTCTTGCCAGTAATAGACATTGCACGTTCCACTATTTGCTTGACTGAGGTTCCTGAGTTTGATCCGAGGTTGTAGACGCCTGCAGGGATTTTGTGATACAAAGCCAAAGCGTGGGCTCGGGCGATATCATCCACATGCACGTAATCGCGAACACAAGTACCATCAGCAGTAGGATAATCAACTCCATATATTTTAAACGTCTCTTCGTCTCTAGTGGCTTCCAATAACCGAGCAATCACGTGTGTAGCACCGGGCTCTTGTCCATGTCGTCCTTGAGGATCAGCACCGCATGCATTGAAGTATCTAAAACTCACATAATCGAGCCCGTATGCACGATGATAGCTTTCCAGCATCATGTCAATCATGAGTTTACTTTCGCCGTACGGGCTCACGGGCATGCAAGGATCAACTTCGTGTGATTCGCCCATTAAGGGTTCACCATATGTGGCAGCACTTGAACTAAAAATAAATCTAGTCCGAGGCAAACTCTTACGAACAATGTCCAAGAGTTTTAATGTCTTGGCCACATTGTTGTTGTAATATTCACCGGGATCTGTGACACTGGGTCCAACAAGACTGGTGCCGGCACAATGAACGATGGCATCAGGTTGTTTGGCAATGATCCAATTCAGGGCCACGTCGCTAGAAAAATCTTGGAACAAAAAGTTATCAACTACTCCCAGCAGATGCTTGGGTGGTTGTCTACGATCAATTCCGTACACGGTGTGCCCTGCGTCTTTCAACAACAAGACAGTCTGACCGCCAATATAGCCTGCGGCTCCTGTTACTATAATAATCATTTTATTTCCGTATGAGTTAGGTCGGATCTTATGGCCGACAGCAGTTGTTCGGCAACATAATCACATTCCAGCACATGGTCATCACCATATGTGTCTTGCACCTCTTGCATGGTCTTGGTACCAGAGAAATTTCTATAGCGTATGTTGCTTCTAGTGAGACCAATGTTGGCCTCTAGTATTTTGATATGTTCAACTTCTTGAGAGATCAAATCAATACTGAATTTACTGGCCACTTTACTGCCAATGTAAGTGTTGTGAAAAATTCTTGGATTCTTAGTGCTGGCACTGTTGAGCCAAACATATTTACCATGCGATCGTTGATCAGCATACTGCTTGAGCAAAAACACATTTGAAATATAGTTGACTCGAATTTGACTGTATTGATTTTGCCAAGAATTTTTCATGAACCCTTGATAATTGCCTTGATTGTGTCCGGCACAATTGATCAAGATGTCAATGTCGCTGAAATCACAGTCAAAAATACGTTCGGGATAATCTAGATCAAGATCCTGACTGCTCCAGCCAGCAACTTCATAGTCTGCACTGTCAGCCATCTGATGAAAAAGATTGCTGCCAATACCACCGGTAGCACCTATAATCAACACACGTTGCATTATTTTTCGATCTTTACTACTTGATATTTTTCGTGCGGGACATGATCTCTGTAGCGAGGGCCCGAACGATCCCACTGACTACCCTGACCGGTAATAATATCAACAATCCGATCAACAGTCCCATTATTCCAATCACTAATAAGGCCCATGTTGTGATGAGGAGTCTGCAAAAGATTACACATTTTGTGATAGGCATCGTCTATGCTCCAGGGTACGTAAAGGCGGTTTGAATCGTTTGCAAAAGTCTCGGGGAAAGAGCGATAAGCAGGGTAGAGGACGTTACAGCCAAGAGTATCAGCCTCACTGACGGTGTTAGAGACCCAGTCCTGAAGAGCACAATTAAAAAGCACACGAGTGTTGTTGAGATGAGCATAATATTCGTTCTTGCTTATGTTATCAAAGATTTTGAGTCGCCCCTGTGCCTCCATACGACGGGCACGTTCAACATACTCTGGGTTGTTGCTTCGGAGAGGTCCGCCACTGTATATTGCAAACTCACAAGGTTCGCTGGTGAGTTCACCATACATCTCAATAAGGTCCATAAAGAAGCCGGGTTGCTTTTCCTGATCAAAACGTGCCGCGAACCCAACTCGTCGTGGACGCTGATCAAACGGTGTGATGTTGGTACTGCCGCCAACACGCTCGAGAACTTCTGCTTTTCCAAATGCCAACCCGGAAATGTTATAGATTGGAGCAGTCCAACCAGCGATCCGCATGTGAGCGACCATCTCTTCATTAGTGGCGAGTACCGCCCCACCGGAGAAGGCAACCATCTCGTTAACCATTTTTTCATATAGGTCCATCCACTTTTGCAATCCCCACACATGAACAAAGTCATCAGGGTCGATTGCTTGTGCCAAACAGCGCACGTAAATTTTAGGACATTGTTCTTTAGGAATCTGGTTCATGATATAACCAAGACTCTCAAATCCAGGTTGGAACATGTCTTCAAAGTAGATCACATCTTCACCGGTTACCGCACCGTTCTTCATCATTTGAACCAAGTTCATCATCTGGCTCATGCCAAAGTAACTGCGACCGTGTGCATCTAACACTTGACCAACTGATATAGCCTGTGTATTATCAATAGTAGTACCAGGAACGTATACTACGTCAAGACCTCTACGGTCAAACACACGCCGGTTCCACTCTGTTAATTGTAGTGTGTAACGGGCTTCGTAACTTTCCAAGCCCATGTAGTACAGTTTTCTCATGCACGGAATCCTGCAAAGCGACGTGAATCTTCGTTCCACATGTTCTTGGCATTCTTGCCCGCATGCCACTTGTTGAACTGTTGCCATGCGTAACTCTTGAAGTTATACAGGTCTGATTCGTTGTAACGATATCCATAGTCCTGACAGAACTCCAAGAACACTTCCAGATCATTAAAGATCTCAGCGACACGTGGGTTGGATTTGAGTGATGGCTTGGCCATTTGATTTCCTTTTAGTTAAAGTTAAAGATAGTATACAAAATTTATTGATGTTTGTCAATCCAGTTGTTAACCGATTGTTTGATTTTTTGTGCGAACAATTGATTACCCTGTATGTTTGGATGCGAACCTGTGAACAATTTATTTTTTTCTAATATTTGCCAGTTGATTTTGATTAGTTTGTGAATTTCGTCAACCACTACTTTTGATGGTCTACCCGCTAATTCAAAATGTTCAGGTGGACCGTAGTCAGGTATAATAACACCTCGTAACCATCTGTGTGCAACATCTGCCGACCATCCATAGAAACTATTTAGACCGCAATACTGGCCAAGAAAATTTTGCCAACTTGGGTGTATCACAGTTATGTTATCAAATGATTCACATTCAATATCAGTATGGGCACCTATCAAGGCCACTGGTATATCAAGACTGTTTAGTCGACGATAAAACTGTTGTTCTAAAGTCTTTATTATATCAATAGGATCTGCACTGGTCAGGAATGCTCGAGCAAAGTCCGCTTGGGATATCTTGGAAATTTTGTGTGCATCTTGCAGTGAATTTGCAGTGATAAACACGATCCTAAACGGTGCCAGTTCTGGATTATGTTGCATAAACTCTTCGGCATCATGCAGTTGATCAAGATTACTTTTGGCATACAATGCCAAAGAGGTGTAATTGTTTAACTCTAACTCTTGAGCCAGGTTGGTTTTGACAGGATCGTCTACCCCGTGTGTGGATTCAAAACTTTGGACCGCCCAACTGGGTCCAAGGTATAAGGTGTGCATTAAATCTTGATTGAAAGACTTGGGTGAGTGATTTCATATTTGATCAAGGCACCATTCTCACCGTCTTCGGCAACCTCAATCCACACAGCACGATCTGGGTATCGTGCGGCAATTTCTGCGTACAAGTCATCAGCCATCATTTCGCAACTCTTATAGTCAAGTTGTAAGATTCCGTCCTTGTACAAGTTTTCCAACCAACGCTTGAATTGAATAAACTCAATATCACGATCGTTGTGTAGCACATCAATCCAAACTCTAAAGTGGAATATGTGACGATGTGGTGTTCCGAGGAAACTAACATCATATTCATCGCCTGTGGCCAATGCAGGGTCTGTTGCGGCCGCAGGATAACAATGTATTCCTTCTTTGCGGAATGTGACCCAGATTTTACGTTCTGCTTGACTCATGATTCGCTCACGCTGTTCTGTTAGTGCTTGGTCTCTTTGGTTCATAACTTTTGATCCTGTTTATAATCATCCCATGATGTAAATGCATCACGGCTCATTAGGCTGTGTAGACTGTGACACCAAACTCCGGGATTGGTGGCATCAAAGTCTTTGTCATCTATTTTTAACATTGTATTATAATTCCACAACTTTGTATAGGGTAGACTTACTCGAATTTGTGGAATAAAATTTCTGTAGTCGCAGAGTGGGCCATCGTGAAACTCATACACATGGGTGATTGGAATGTCTAAACTACATAGATATCCGTCGCCCAGGAATGGTTCGATCATGCTTTCCCAACGTTGCCACGCTAGCCTGTTGTCAGGATGGAAACTGTGATTGGCACCAAAGAAGATATGCTCACATCCGTTGCCAAGGAATCTGCTGAGTATTTCCACTGTGGGTTGAACGTCAACCACAAACAAAGTTTTTTTGCCAAACGCAGGTGTGCGTTCTACTTCTGTGCCCACAAAGAAGTTGACATTTTCGTGTTCAGGTCTGTTCATTTTCTAATTGATCTAGTGCTGATATGTCTAATTGTACACTATCATCATTTGTTTGTACAGTCTCAGGTTCTTCGAATTCAAATAGCGCATTGAATTGTGTTCGGGCATTCTTGGTTTTCTTGCCTTTGAATCCTCGTGTGCCCACAATCTCCATCCAATATGTGTCGTACATCTCAATAATGGCTTCGGCAGTCTCGCGATCTGGTGAGGCAAAGATTGCTTCCACAATGTCTTCAAACTTGGCATAGTCTCCACCTGACCTACGCATCATAGCAGGATGTTCACCTGCATCAAAACGTCGATTGGCTTCTTGTACCGCAGTCAAATGCATCCAGACATTATGGCCCATGAGCAAAGCATATGAGAAACTATCCCAACTTGTCTTGCCTTCTTTGCCGATCTTATTTAGATCGCCGGGCTTGTAGATGCAAATATCTTTCATCTTGAGTAGATCACTGATAGGTGAATCTTCCCAACGTGGATAGATGCCATCTGCTACTACCCCTGTTCCCCACTTGCGTGTGTCTGTGGAATATTTTTTGTCGTCGGCTGAAGGAGCCATGCGATACGACCACTTGGAGTCGTGTTCAAAGACATTTTCGAAGTAGACCTGTCCGTTTGCTGTTGCAAGGAACGGACTGGCGCAGTCAAACGAGATTGTGAAGTTTGGATTGACATATTTTCTTACGGCCCTTTGGATTACAGTTAATAAAACAGCCCACTCCAGTTTGGAGGTTCCCAAGAAGTGCATCCAATCATGTTTGCCTTCTTGAAGTAAATTGTCATAGCGTAGTGCTACCAGTCTGCGAAGTACCAAGTGTACGTCACACATGTTTTGTCCACCCATGGACCAACCGTTAAAGTGTGTGTCTGGGTATTTCACAGGATCGCAGTACTCCTTCATGGTCTCATACCACTGGTCTGCAGATGTATGATTATCGCCCTGCAACACATTCAAGAACTTGGCACCACCATTCTCCACACCCTTGCGGTGTTTCATAAAGTATTCGTTATTAAACTTTGTGGCATCCACTGCTTCTTGTAGCGTGGTAATTTGACAGGCCGCTGATGCTTTCTTGTCATGTATAACCCAAGTTGGGATATCCAAGATCATGCCATAGTCTGCCACATTGTCTAACCAGTTTAAAATAAGTGATCTTTTCTTTTGAGCCTTAGCACAACCTGAGTTGGCTTTCCAATCGCCTTCCCAAAGACCCTTGGCAATCTGGAACCCTCCAGAGTCTCCCAGTATAAACGTTCCAGGCTCTCGGGACCGCACCATGTCTTCTGACCAGTCTTGTTTAGCAAGGTCAAGATTTGCATGTCCACCTGAGTATAGACTCCACTTGTAGGGGAAAAGGGCTTTGGTGCTGTTGAGCCAATTAAGTTGCTCCATGTCCGTAATGCCCTGAGGAAGTCGAGCCGGATCCACATATGGTTCATTCCTTTGCTTGCCTATAAATGTGGCATAGAACCCGCTGATGGCCGGAAGGAACACAGCATAGTCATTCTGCTTGGCGGTTAAGTTGTCTTGAACAACAGAGTCGGTCATTATTTGCTTTGTGCTGGTAATAGATATTGATATACTGCCAATCCAGAATCAACTGTAATCTCTGCGGCACCATCATCGCTGATACGTACTTTCTTGTCGCCAGTCAAGTCCATGATGCTCACAAACTGTTTGGCTGGCCAAGCCCATGCACGTTTCAACTGACCGCTAACGCTTGGGTGGAACACAAAGTTACCTGAGTGTGTGGAGTGATCACCAAAGAAGAATTTAAGATCACCGTTCTCTGTTTTGGCCTGGAAGTTGGCTTCTTCTGCATTGGCACTCATCTGCCACTTCATTCGTTGAATAGCCGCATTGGTTGGCTCAAACTCAATGTGCCATGTCACAGGACGAATCTTGGCAGTCTTCAACTTTTCGTTCACAATGCCCGAAGCCATGAAACGATAGTTGTTCTTGAAGTCGCCAATTTTGTTTTCAAATGTGATGCCATCTGGTTCACCGTCAGCACGTTTGGTAATAGTGAGTTTGGCATCTTCCTTGTACTCTTGCAAGTTAAGCAAGGTCTTTAGTTTGCCCAAGTTAGGCATACCAAATGTGCCCACAAAGTCTGCCACAGGATTGTGGAAGTTGCCGCGAATGACCACGCTCAAATCTTCTGCCAAGCCAACAATTTCGGTCTTGCTGGTATCTCCAACAATCTTAACCAAATCAATACAACCAAGGTCGTAAGTGTGTTCTACCAAGTCTAACAAGTAATCTCTCATAAGTTTCTCCTAAGTTTAAAGTATACAGGTTTCATTCAGTTTTTGCAAGTACTTTGGATAAAGTCTGTCCACCTCGCAGGCTAACAATATCTCCAGGTTTGCGAAACTCTATCCAACTTACATCTCCCTTGCCATCGTAAGCATTGATCAATTCAAATCCTAATTCAATAGCGTGCCTTTCAATCAGTCTCTTTGGTGTGTATAACATCCATACATGTTCAGCACGAGATACTCCGTGTGCTCGATCACAGTTGTTATAGGTCATAAGCACACTACCGCCGGGTCGTAGTTTTTGATAAAACTCCGTCAAGAACTTACAAACAATCGGCATAGGTTTGTGATTAAAGTAATGATAGGCAAATATTGTACCAAACTGATTGTTGGGTAGTTTTTCTAGTATGGGACCATCTGCCCAATCGTTGATCACATACTCACGTAGTCTACGTTGATATTCTGGTGTGAATTTGTTGATAGCAGGACGCATCAATTCCGGATCATGATCCACTACGTATAAAGGATCTAATGGTACCATGTCTTCGATGTAGGTTTCTACTCCAGGGCGTATAATCATTCCGGGTAATCGCCAGTCAGTTAAATTTTTAAGCCGTGTTCGCAATACTAAATCATCTTCGTCGTCAATTCTCATACGTCTATTTAGAATAAACTCTGCGTTATCGTAAATCATTTCTTCTCGATACACATGTAAACTATTATCCAAGTATTCCGATTCGTGTTGAACAATTTCAGATTTTAAATCTTGTTTTAATGATTCAATTTGTGCGGAAAATTTTGCAATATTACTAGATATTTCGTTGAATGTTTTTATAATACTGTCGCTGGTAGTTTGATGTGGTTCAGCATGTTCTGTAACAACGTATGTTATATGACTTAACTTACCTGTGGCAATAGCGCATTCACTTGATATTTCAAGTGAATCAAGTAAGTTTAAATATTCAACAATCTTGCTGAGTTTCATTCAAAGTCAAATAAACTAGTAAATGTATTTTCTGTGTTAGTTGCTGATGCTAGTTCCCAATCTAACACACCCAATAAATTATCAACCTTACCATCTACAACTGTGGCTTCCATCTCTCCATCATCAAATGGCAATGTAGTAAACCAAGTAGGTAAACGTTGTTCGTCTGTAGGATAGCCAATTGATGTCCATCCCAATGCATTTGACTTGAGTTTACACACAATAGTTTTCATACCGTCCACGATCTGCATTGAGTAGTTGTCCCCGTTCATCTTGCGCATGTTGTTCCAGTTGATTGCGGCTCGTACATGCCCGGGCATGTTTGCTTTGCCAAGGCGTGTTTCTTCTGCTAGATACTTGGTCAAGTTATTCACACGCTTGGGTGAGCCTTTCTCCCAACCTGGACGCTCTTTGAACTCATACTTGAATTCACGGATACGTTCCACAATCTCATCTCGACCTGCACCAGCAAGTAGTTTATTTAGAATTTCTAACAGGAAGTCTTGAATTACTTTGGGGGTATCTGACCGTTTTAAGTCAAGTCCTGTGGCTTTCGTTTTACCAATCTTACCATCCACATCCAGTCGTTTGCCTTCAATGTCAATGGCATTCACGGCATAACGCTTCTTGGTAATGAACAGGCCACGGTCTGCCACAGTTTCACGACCGCACTTGATCAATGCACCCATGTCTCGGGGACAATGAAACGCCTGTTCCATGAATCCAGGAAAACTGTTGTTGATTTGCTCAGCAAGACTGTCATACAACTGAATACACGTTTCTTTTGACCACGCCATGCGTCCTTCTTCAACTTCTTTCTTGAGGGCCGGCCACGCACTGAAATAACACGAGTCTGTGTCACCATATATAACTGCTTTTCCCACATGGTCATATTCGCCTGTGATGAGCTCATTAAGATAAGCGTCCATGTGCCGGGCAATCGAACGACCAGTAAGTGTTGTTGACTGTCCAATACGTTTGTCAAAGAACCTACAGCCCGGGTTAAGAATAGCCCCGTATAAACTGTTGAGGTTAATCTTTTTAACCAGTTGTCGTTTGTCCCAGAA
>Ga0114970_10000494_pt1 | contig 29655 bp, 20 predicted proteins | sample M_140205_XF_Meta_FD_87030 | JGI IMG/M metagenome (GOLD analysis project Ga0114970, IMG submission 87030) | Freshwater microbial communities from Lake Montjoie, Canada to study carbon cycling - M_140205_XF_MetaG | ecosystem: Environmental > Aquatic > Freshwater > Lake | place: Lake Montjoie...
AGTGACGCTGCCGCTGCCGTGGGCGTACAACAGTTTTCGCCCCACCAGTGGTTTCCTGCCGGAGGATTTTCCGCGTTCCGCTTCGAAGCTGATACCGCTGGATCTGGCAAGAAACATCGCCCGGTTCGGGCCGGGGATTGAGATTCCGCTTCGACCGTTTTTCGGCAGTATGGGGGTGGCACCGCCCCCGGACGCCGGTCGATTCAACAGCGCACCGCCCTGGCTGCATGCCGGGAACCTGGACAATAAAGAGCTGGTGGCAGGCACCACTCTCTACATCCCGATTCACGTGAAGGGGGCTCTGTTTCAGGTTGGCGATGGCCATGCGGGGCAGGGCAATGGCGAGGTGGATATTACGGCGATGGAGACCGCGCTGAACGGGTCGTTTCGTCTGGTGGTGCGCAAGGACCTTCATCTGAAGTGGCCCCGGGCTGAGACGCCGACGCATTTCATTGTGATGGGGATGAACGAAGAGCTGGTGGATGCGACAAAGCAAGCGGTTCGCGAGATGATCGCGTTTCTGGTGACAGAAAAAGGTCTCTCTCCGGATGACGCCTACATGCTGACGAGCGTGGCAGCTGACTTTTCGATCACGCAGCTGGTGGACGGGAAGAAGGGCGTCCACGGGATGATTCGGAAGTCGCTGTTTGTGGCAACGCAGCCTGTTCCACCCGCGCTTGCCACACCCGCCCTACCGAAGAAGTGACAGATTGTCGCGATCTTTACCGCGGTCTTTACCTCGAACCAACAGCGACATCTTCAGGCCCCGGCGTTCCCATGTTCTGGCGACCCGCATGGAGAGGATGTCCGCGATGCGGTCGGCGCTGAGTTGCGGTTCAAAGCCATAGGTTCCCTGCATCAGCCACAGAAAAGGTCCGCTGGTCAGAATATTGAAGGGGTCCCATTCGGTGTTGTAGACAATCATGACGTCGGGTCGATGGGCCGACAGTTGTGCCACCGAAGCGGCTCGGAAATCTTTCATCTCCATCACTTGCCGGGCCTTTTCCACGAAGCCCAGTTCTGGTTTGCGGAGGGCATCGGTCATGGGAAAAGTGGTGGCGATGACGCCGGGCACGAAGTAAGCGGCATTGGCAGCCTCCGCTTCCAGTTGGGCGAAACTGACGAAGGCCAGGTTGTTTTCGAAGGGAAACGGGTAAGGCGGATTGACGAAGTTGGCGGCGACGAGCGAGGCCATCAGGGCTCCGAGAGCCAGTTTTCGCGATGTGCCGAGCAGCGCCCGCAGGGAGACCGCAAAGGCTGCGTAGACGATGGGCAGCACAGGTAACAGGTAACGTTCCAGAACCGCACCTCCCAGGACGCTGACCAGCAGGACCTGCGCCGCCACCAGTGAACCCGCTATCTGCCAGGGGCGGCTTTTCAGCAGAGGCATAGTTCGCCAGGCGACGAGCAGCGTCAGGGTTCCAAAGATGTGGCCGGAGCCGACAAACAGATAATAGAGCCGGCGGAGGATTGCAAACGCCAGGCGCGCCGGGTGCAGCGGGTAAAAAACGTTGTAATCGGTGAAACTTGCGCTGCCAAGCCAGTGCCCGGTTTCTACCTTGAGGACCCCGAGCCAACCGGCGAGCGCCACGAACGGCATCGCGAACCATGCCGCTTCCCGATAGCGCTTCTCGGCAAACAGCCAGCCCGCGAAGACCATGGGGACGAGGATTCCTGTCTCCTTTATCAGCACCAGAACCAGGCAGGTGATTGCGGAATCGCGGAACCTGTTCTGAAGAAACAGCAACAGCGCGAGGCAGGTGGCTGCCATCGCCGGCATATCGAGCTGGGCGAGCATCGACTGGGCGAAGAACAGGGGCGAGATGCAAAGGAGGACTGGCGTGACAATCGCGGGAGCCCCGGGGCTGCCCCGGGAGAGGTCGATCGACAGCAGGAAAGCAAACAGGACGCCGAATGCCGCTATGGCCAGCATGGCCACACGGGTAACAGTCCACGAATACCCGGCCACCTTCCAGACCGCAGCCAGGTAACCCATCACCAACGGCGGGTGGACGTTCGGCAGGGTACTGGTGGGGATCCATTTGCCCCCATGGAGGATATCGAGCGACGCAGGTACAAACTGGCCAGCTTCGTCCCAGTAGAAGGGGGTTTCGAAGAGAGGTCCGTGAGCCGCGATGAGAAATACGGCAATTACGAACCAGGCCAGAAGGTAGGCGCGCTTGCGCACACCGACTCGCGGTGGCGGGTCCTTTTTCCTGCCGTTGCTCAGGCTGAGTCTGGCCAGTTCTCTGTTAAAGAGTTCCGGGGCAGGATCCACACCGAACAGTGCCGGGCGGGTTTCGTTACTGGATGAAGCCGGCACCGGCTTTGGGTTCGAGCCGGATTTCTCCGAAGGCGGATTCATACTGAGACACGTTTTGCTGCAGGAGTCCGAGCAGCGCTTTGGCTTGCTGGGGGCTTACGTAGACTCCCTGAAAATTTTCGATGTTGACGGTGTCGGCCGCGGTTTGATTCAGCTTGCCGAACATGATGAAAAAATCCCACAGATTGACTCGGATCTGGACGCTGTTGGCGTAGTCATCCCGGTAGTCAGCTGTTTTTTCGAGGACGATCCGCGGCTGGGAAGGGTTCATTGCCCTTCATGGTAACCTGGAGGACCTTCGGCACCGTCGTTTCTAAGGCAGCGTCTGGCATAGAATAACGACATCAGTATGAAATACGTTCGCGAAACCAGGTCCTCATCCGGCCACAGGCTTTTTCAGTACGGAACCCTCTGCATGTTGGTGCTGCTGGTGATAGCCGGGCTGGTCCGAGGGGCAGATGCGCCGCCGCCGGGTGCAGCCCCCACTTTCCAGAAATATTGTCTGCAGTGCCACGGCACGGAGCCCGGCATGGGCGGGGTCAGTCTGAAGGCGATGCTGACCGGGCCGATGAACGACGCGGCTTTTCCGAAGTGGCAGCGAGTGGTCCAGGCTTTGGACGCCAACCGCATGCCGCCGAAGGGGATGCCGCAGCCGAGTGCCCAGGAAAAGCAGCATGCGCTGGCTTGGGTGAAGTCCGAACTGACTTCGTATGCGAATAAGAATGCTGGTGATCCCGGCAAGGTGACGGTGCGTCGCCTGACGGGGGCTGAGTACGGCTACACGCTGAAAGACGTTACCGGGCTCGACCTGGACCTGACTCGGGATCTGGCGAACGATTCCGTGGGCGGTGAAGGCTTCATGAACTTTGGTGACGTCCAGTTCATGCAGGACGCCGGCATGGAGCGATATCTGGAAGCGGCGAAGATCGTGGCCAACCATGCCGTGATCGGGGCTGGTCCGGTGGAGTTCTTCAGTGATCCGGGGCAAACCGGGTTTGAGCTTTCTGCTATCAGCCGGCTCCAGGATATTTACGGTAAGTATGGCCTGCGCACGGTTTCCGGCGAGGGTGGGATCATGTTCGGCCTGGATAAGTACACCAAGGCGCTGTTCCTTGCCTGGCAGTATCGGTACCGGAATGAATTAAGCCTCCGAACCTCGACGCTGGCGAGCCTGGCGAAGGCTGAAGGCATTCAGCCTCGTCTGGCCGAGCATATTTGGGCCATTTTGAATCGGCCGACATTGGGTTATCCCTTGTCTGAAGTCGCGGCCCGATGGAAGAAACTGCCTGCGCCCACTGCCGATCTGAAGCTGAGCAACGGGCTGGCTCGCGCCGGGGCGGAAGATATCCAGAAATTTGTCACCACCTGGCCTAGCTGGTTGTTCGTGCGCGGCGACGTTGCAGCTGGTGGCGCGGGTGACGAGAGTCCGCTGATGTTCAATGACAAGACCCTGGCGGCGGAGAAATCCCACCACTTTGTGTTCAATTCGATCGGCGGGGCTGGCAGGGGGCGCGCCATGACGGCGGGACCCCGGAAGGTTTATTTAATTGTGGCCCCGGTGAACCCTGGGTTGACGGCCAAACAGGTTGTGGTGTGGCGGAATCCGACGGTTGCGATGCGGCAGGCGCCCACGGGGCCTCCGCCTTCGGCTGCAGGTGCGGCGGGGGGCACGTTAACGCCTGCCCAACTGGCTGCGTTGCGTGGCAGAGGTCCAGCCGGGCCGAGAATGGCCTTGAAATCGGTGGTGGATGAGGCTACCGCCGCACGTCTTGGGTTTGGCAAGGGGCCGGAAGGGGTGAAGCTCGGCGAGAACGACTTCATTTCAGAAGGTTCCGTTTCGTTTGAGCTGCCGGTGCCCGCAGGGGCGATCGGCTTTGACGTGCAGCTGGATGCGGAGATTGGCGTCCAGCATGATCAGGTTCTGCGGCTGACTATCTCCGACCGTGCAGACGGCGGGGCCGCCCGAGGTACACCGCCTCACGCAATATTGGGCGATCCGGAGTCGGCGGCCTATAAGGCGTTTAGAGCCGGGGTGATGGAACTGGCTACGTTGATGCCTCCGAATTCGCACGCCGAACCTACCCCGGCGGATAAAGATCCTCCGCCCGCTCCCTTTGATCCGACTTACAATACGCCGGAACATGACGCTTTTGACACCAGGGTGAAGTACCTTCGGGATGATCAGTTTGTCGTCGAATACATGATGGATAGTGGAACCCGGAAGCGCCTGAACGATGCCTGGCACGATCTGAAGTCGTCGTTTGACTACTACGATGCCTACCTGGGGCTGCTGGCGGAAAAATACAAATACGACCTGAAAGGCGCGAAGATGGCGACCCTGACGAAGGCTCAGGTGGATGCTATGCCCGCCGAGATCCGGCAATGGGTCACGCCGCTTCGTAACGACTATCTGGAAACGACTGCGGCAGAAGGTGCCGGCAAGTCCCAGCATATTGAAGATTGCCTGAAATTTGCCGGCCAAGCCTGGCGTCGGCCTTTGACCGAGAAAGAAAAGGAAGGTCTGCGGGCGTTCTATCGGACCACTTTGGTGGAAGAGAAAGATCACAAGAAGGCCATTCGCGCCGTGATCGCTCGGATACTGGTGTCTCCCGCTTTCCTGTACCGGGTGGAATTGGCGGCGGATACGGTGGGCGTGAAGCCGCTTTCTGACTGGGAACTGGCCGGGCGTCTGAGCTATTTTCTCTGGTCCTCGGTTCCCGATGAAGAACTTCGGCGTGCGGCTGCCGCGGGGGAGCTTCGCAGTGCCGATAACGTCCGGAAGCAGGTTCGGCGGATGCTGGCAGACACCAAAGCGCGTCGGCTCTCCACGGAGTTCTTTGGGCAGTGGCTGGGTTTCTACCGCTTTGACCAGTACAAGGGTGTGGATACGGGGCGGTTCCCGGAGTTCACTGACAAAGTGAAGTCGGCTATGTACGACGAGGCCGTGTCGTTCTTTGAGTACGTGGTTCGGGAAAATCGACCGATTCAGGATATTGTGTTTGCCGATTACTCGTTCCTCAATCAGCCTCTGGCGAAGTACTACGGTGTGCCGAAGGAAGTGAAATCGACCGGGGCTGTGGAAAGAGTAGACGGGGCGAATGCGTTCAAGCGAGGTGGTTTGTTGCGCCTCGGGGCCGTCCTTACCGTGACTTCGGCTCCGCTCCGAACCAGTCCGGTGAAGCGCGGCGATTGGGTGATGCGCCGAATTCTGGGGACTCCCGTACCTCCGCCGCCTGCCGATGCCGGATCCATTCCGGCTGATGACAAGATGTTTGGCGCGATGACGCTGCGGGAAAAGCTGGAATCGCATAAGCGAAACGCAACCTGCGCCGGCTGCCACACCCGCATCGATCCTCTGGGATTTCCGCTGGAACACTATGATTCTACAGGGCGTTGGCGCGAAAAGTACATCGACGGCAAGGAGATCTACGATGGTGGCACGCTGCAGGACAAGACCGAGATCTCCGGTGCCCAGGGTTTGATCGACTACCTGCGGACGAAGGAAGATCAGGTTCGCCGACAGCTTTCGTTCAAGCTGATTGGCTACGCTCTGGGGCGGACTGTGCTGCCGTCGGATACCCCCCTGATTGATCAGATGGTGGCTGCCGGCGGGAATACGACGTTTGCGGATCTGGCCGCACAGATTGCCACCAGCAAACAGTTCCGGAATCGGCCCGCCAGGGAAATGGCTCCGGTTGCGGCGAAGCAGATCGCCGGAAACACCACGAAAACCGGCGTGAGAAACTCAGGCAAGGCAGGTACAGAGTAAATATATGGCACAGAAATCCTTTTCTTCGTCGCGACGTCACTTCCTGAGAGGTGCCGGCGTGGCACTTGCTTTGCCCTGGATGGAATCGCTGCCCCTGCTGGCTGCGGAGACTGCAGCTGCGTCGAATAAGCCTCCGCAGCGGTTCGCCTATATCTATTTTTCGAATGGAGTGGAGCCGGCCCACTGGTGGGCGAAGGGTGCCGGTGCCGCGATGGAGTTTGGTCCGGCGGCAGCACCTTTGAAGCCAATCGCTGAAGATCTGGTCTTCCTGCGGGGCCTATACCACCAGAACGCGTTGTCTTCCACCAGCCCCCACCTGGGACGCATGAATGTCCTGTCGGGTGAGACGGTGAGTCTGGACCCGAATGTGATCCGTGTCGGGACCACGATGGACCAGGTGATGGCAAAGGAAATCGGCGGTCGGACGGCATTGCCGAGCCTGGCTTTGGGGATTGAGCCGAACGAACTGCGTCTGGAAGACGGTTTGTCCATGATCTATGGCTCAGCTGTCTCTTGGGCGACGCCAACCAAACCGACTACCAAAGAGATTTATCCGGCCCGGACGTTCGATCAATTAGTGGGCGACGGTGGTGGTCGCCGTCTGGATAAGAGCATTCTGGATGCGGTTCTGTCCGATGCCCAGGGCCTGACGCCGAAGATCAGTCACGGCGACAAGCGCAAGATGGACGAGTATCTGGAGTCGATCCGCGACATTGAAAAGCGGATTGAGAGGGCGGGGAAACAGGAACGGCTGGAAGGCTGGCGTCCAAGCATTGCCCAGCCGAACATGCCGCGCCCGGCGAATGAGCTACCGCAGAATGTGCCGGATCACGTTAAGCTGATGCTGGATCTGACGGTGCTGGCGTTCCAGATGGACAAGACCCGGGTCCTGACGCTGATGTTGAACAATGACCTTTCCCAGATGAACTTCAAGTTCCTGGACGGTGTGCGCGGTGCCTTACATTTGGACCTGACGCACAACGGCAAGGCTCCGGAACTGGAAGCCATGTATCTGAAAACAAATCAGTTCCATGTGCAGCAGTTCACGTATCTGGTACAGCGCATGAAGGCAATTGATGAAGGCGGGTCGTCGCTGCTCGACAACAGTCTGCTGATGGCGAGTTCCAGTCTGTTCGATGGGGATGTGCACGGTGCCGATCAGTTGCCGATCGTACTGGCGGGTAAGGCCGGTGGTTCATTGAAGACCGGGCGTGTTCTGGATTATCTGGATAAGGGCAATGACAACCGCAGGGCCTGCAGCCTGCACCTTTCCATCATGGATCACATGGGCGTGAAGGTGGATCGTTTTGGCGATACGGACAAGCGGCTGGATGGTCTCTGGGCGTAGTTCGCCCGATGAAGCTGGCTGGTGCCACTTTCCGCGCCGTTTCGAACTCTGACGGCGCGGCGTTGTGGCGAGGGCGAACTGGACATGCTTAGATTTGCACCCACTCCGAATCGCCGGCTGACCGATCACCCGTCAGCCACCGCCGCTCAGTAGCCAAAAAATGAAAACCGGGGTGACACTTTCATGTGTCACCCCGGTTTTGTTTGATTGATTTGCCGGTAAGACTACCGGGCAGCGAGTAATGCGCGCAGACGACGAGCCCGTTCGGGGGCCCGCAACTGGCGAAGGGCTTTGGCTTCGATTTGGCGGATCCGTTCGCGGGTGACGTCGAATTCCTGCCCGATTTCTTCGAGCGTGTGTTCGCGTTCGCAGCCGATACCGAAGCGTAACCGGATCACCTTCTCCTCTTTCGGGGAGAGCGTTTTCAGGATGCCGGCGGTCTCGTCCCGAACGTTGGTTTCGATGACAGCGTCCACAGGTGAACCGACCCAGCGATCTTCAATCAGATCACCAAGCGCGGATTCGCCATCACGGCCTACCGGGGTTTCGAGCGAAACCGGGTCGCGGGAGATGGTCTTGAGCTTCTGGACTTTTTCCACCGGGATGTCCATCCGACGGCTGATTTCTTCATTGGTGGGGGTGCGTCCCAGTTCTTTTTCCAGTTCGCGAGAGGCACGGAGGAACTTGTTCATGCTCTCGTTCATGTGAACGGGGATACGAATCGTCCGCGACTGATCGGCGATGGCGCGGGTGATGGCCTGGCGAATCCACCAGGTTGCATAGGTAGAGAACTTGTAACCGCGGCGGTATTCGAACTTGTCGGCAGCCCGCATCAGGCCGATGTTGCCTTCCTGGATGAGGTCGAGGAGGTGGAGGCCGCGGTTGACGTATTTCTTGGCCACGGAAACGACCAGGCGGAGGTTGGCTTCCACCAGATCCTTCTTGGCGCGCTCGGCTTCCTGTTCACCGTGACGGATCACCATCAGGGTGTGCTTCAGCTCTTCAAGCGAAGCTCCTGCAGTGGTCTCGCGCTTCTTGATTTCGCGTTTCAGTTCGCGAATCCGGGTCTGCTGAGCCGCGATCGGGCGAGCTTCCAGCTTCTTCAGCTCGCGGTCGAGATGGTTTAGTTCTTCGGCTGCGCGTTCGATTTCGCGGGTAAAATCGCGCCACCGGAGCAGCGTCCATGGCACACTGCGGATAGCCAGCGAGGTTTCCACCAGCGACCGATAGAGCTTCATCACCAGCTTGCGCTTCGCTTTTTTCTGGGCGACGGCGGAATTCTGGGCCTTGTCCTGGTTCTGCACCGCACGCTTGTGGGCGGCCTGGATATCGGCGAACATCTTCAGGACTTCGGTGCGTTTCTTCGTGTCAGCCGGTAGTCCGTCTTCCATATCGCCGCCGATATCCACATGGTTATCCAGGTCGTCGGGGTTCTTTTTGAGGGCTTCGGCCAGATCGATGATGGCGAGTTGTACCAGGGCAGAGCGGCTGATAGCCCGGTGCATCCGGACCTTGCCTCGCTCCATGCGTCGCGCCAGGTCCACTTCGCCTTCGCGCGTGAGCAGCGGGACCGCACCCATTTCGCGCAGATAAACGCGAACCGGGTCATCTGTGTAAATGGACTCCTCAACCTGTTGGTTGGGGTGGAGGAAATCCGCTTCGGCTTCAGGGTCGAAGAACTTTGTGGCTTCTTCGTCGAAGTTGATCCCAATTGGTGCTTCTAAAAACTCGTCATCATTGTCCATACGGAACGCAAACCTCCCCGATCAGCAGCGGGCACAAAAAAAGTGCTCATAAATGAACAGACGGCCACGGCTGCCGCGGCAAAATATTTTTTTCAGATTGTAGGTGGGCGAAAACGCCACTGTGCCGCGTAAGCGGGGCAGGGAGTCAATTGGTGCACAAGGGTGCGCGCAGACCTCCCAAGTTTCAAATGTATCACAAACGTCCTATCGGGGTAAAGCCCCTATTTCTTTACACACATTCACGTTGTTTTGAGTCAGTAAACAGTAACAATCGAAGGAGGGCATCGTCTGATCGTAAGTAGCCTCTTCAGTTCTGAAAGCAGTCCCCAAAAATATGCAAAACAAGTTTCGAAGGTTCGCTGTGCAACTGGCTCCCCTCTCTCTGATGGTTATTGGAGCCCTACAGATTCATGCCCAGAACGCCGGGACAGTTCGCGGGTCGGTAACCGATCCCTCTGCCGCGGTGATTCCCGGGGCAACGGTTCAACTCACGGGTGGTAGTATCAGCCGCAATGTAAAAACTGATGGTCAGGGCAAGGTCTCTAACACGATTGCTCCCGGGACCTATTCGGTCCGTGCGGATGCTCCGGGGTTCACGACATTCATGAGCCAGACGCTCACGGTTACAGGCGGTCAGGTGACGCCTCTTGATATCGCGCTGCAGGTGGCTGCCGAAGCGGTACAGGTGCAGGTGCAGGACGAAGCGGTTGGTGCCGTGACGACGGATCCTTCGCAAAACGTTGGCGCGCTGGTCCTGAAGGCTGATGACCTCGAATTCCTCCCGGATGACCCGGATGACCTTCAGGCTGACCTGCAGGCACTTGCCGGCCCCTCGGCTGGCCCGAACGGTGCGCAGTTCTTTGTGGACGGTTTCAGTGGTGGCCAGTTGCCCCCGAAAAGCTCCATTCGCGAGATCCGCATCAACTCGAACCCATTTTCCTCGGAATTCGACCGCCCCGGCTTTGGCCGCATCGAGATTTTGACCAAGCCCGGCACCGACAAGTTCCACGGTGGCGGCTTTCTGAACATAGGCGACCAGAAGTTTGACAGTCGTAACCCCTTCCTGACGCAGACCCCGCCGCACTACAGTTCGCGGATGTTCTCATTCAATGTTGGCGGCCCGCTCAGCAAGAAGGCGTCCTTCATGACGAACTTCGACAACCGGGACAATTCGGAACAGTCGCTGGTGAATGCCCTGACGCTGGATTCCAGCTTCAATACCATCTCCCGGAACATCGCGTTTGCCATTCCCCAGACCAATTACGGCATCAGTCAGCGGCTCGATTACCAGATCAACAACAGCAATACGATCGTGGGCCGCTACAATTTCAACCACTCCACCGGTGTCGGCGGCGTGAGCGGGTTCGCCCTCCCTTCGCAGGTTTCCAATTCTTCGGGCAACAGCCACAACGTCCAGATCACGGAAACGGCGATTTTGGGTACCAAAGCGATTGACGAGACGCGCGTTCAGATCAATCGTCGGGCGAATGACCAAAGGGGGGCCGGCGTTCTGGCCCCCGTGGTGAACGTGCAGAGCTCTTTTGTGGACGGCGGTTCTCCGCTGCTCGCGAATTTCACGCACACCTCGGGCCTCGAAGTTCACAATACTGTCACGACAACGCTGGGCCGTCACACAGTGAAGGCTGGCGGTCGCATGCGGTACGACGATCTGGCCAGCAATTCCACATCCAACTACAACGGCACCTATACCTTTACGACGCCGAACTCGCTATCCGTCGCAGCACCTTGCCTGGCAGGGATCCCGAACCCTACTTCCCTTGATGTCTATCGGCAGACGCAGCAACTCCTGAAGCAGGGTATACCGATGTCGACGATTCTCGCGCAGGGCTGTGGCCCGAACCAATTTACTCTCAACTCCGGAATTCCCCTGGCGAGTGTGCATCAGTTCGATACAGGTATTTTCGTCCAGGATGACTACCGCTTCCGACCGAATCTCACAATCAGCGCTGGCCTTCGCTACGAGTGGCAGACCAATATCAGCGACAAACGCGCGGTGGCCCCCCGGATTGCGATCGCCTGGGCACCCGGCAGCAAGGCTGGAAAGCCCGGTAAGACGGTGATCCGCACCGGCTACGGTATCTTCTACGACAGATTCAGTGAAAATACGTACCTCAACACGCAGCGCTACAACGGCAGCGGGCAATTAAACTACAACATCAACAGCACGCAGAATCCGGCAACGGCCGCGCTTGCTCTGGCTGCTTACCCGGCCATTCCGTCGACAGCTTTGTTGAATCTGCAAAATCAGGCCATCTACAAAGTGGACCCCACGTTCCTGGCTCCCGGCATGATGCAGTTCGCCATCAGCGCGGATCGCTCTCTGCCAGGTCGCAGTTCGGTTTCCGTCAACTTCGTGGACACCCGCGGAATTCATGACCAGAGGACCCGCAATATTAATGCCTTCCTGCCGGGCACCTATGACTCAGTCCTGCGCACGGGTGGAAAGCGTCCGTTTGCGGGCGGCGACCTTTACAGCTACGAATCCACGGGTGTTTATCGCCAGCGTCAGATCGTAGTGAACGCCAGCACGCGGTTCAACAAGCACTTCACGATGCAGGGTTATTACGCCTACGGTCGTGTGAAGAGCAACGTCAATGGCTTCCCCAGCAACCAGTACGATACCTCTGTCGATTACGGACGCGCTGGTTACGACGTCCGGCACCGCCTGAACTTTGGCGGGAGCGTCGGTTTGCCTCTGAAAATGAGCCTGGCTCCTCTGGTCACCATCAGTTCCGCTCCGCCCTTCAATATCACGACAGGTACTGACTTCAACGGCGACGGCATCATCAACGACCGGCCCTCGTTTGCTACCACGGCTTCCAATCTCAAAAACGTTAAGGTGACGCAGTGGGGTACGTTCAACGCCGCACCGCTGTCTGGCGAAACGATCATCCCCATCAATTACGGTACCGGCTTCCATCACATCACGGCCAACCTTCGGCTGAGCCGGACATTTGGCTGGGGCGAGCGCGCCGGCAGTAATCCGAATGCTGGTGGCGGCCCGGACGGTGGCGGCTTTAGCGGCGGCGGCCGCGGGGGCGGCGGGGATCGTGGCGGTGGCGGTGGAGCACGCGGTGGTGGTGGCTTCGGCGGCGGTGGTCGCGGCGGTGGTTTCGGTGGTTTTGGCGGTGGTGGCACCGGCAAGAAATACAACCTGACCATGACGATCTCAGCCCGCAATGCTCTGAATCGCGTGAACTATGCGAATCCCCAGGGTTCGCTCAACTCGCCCAGCTTTGGCAGATCTTTGGCCATTGGCGAAGGCGGCTTCGGCGGTGGTGGTGGTGGTCGCGGCGGCGGTGGTGCTTCCGGTAACCGCAAGGTGGAACTTCAACTTCGCTTCCAGTTCTAAAGCGAAGACAGGTGAAAAGTGAAGGGCCGATCCGAAAGGGTCGGCCTTTTTTCTGGATGGGAGCGTCACACGGATGACTTTGGCGGTCCCCGTGCGCTATCAAGGTATGGTGGCAACAGAGCCGGAATCATCAAGGACGGATCGGAGCCGCTGGTCCCGTCTCGACCCAATGGAGTGGATGGATTGGGTGGAGGACCGCTTTGGCTCCGTTGCGACGACGGGGTTGCGCGTTGTCGGTCTGCTTGTGATCGGAATCGCCACCACGGATTGGCTCGGCTGGTATGCGGCTGCGGCGGTCGTGGGGGGCGGTGCCGTCGCGCTGTTTCTGCACTACAGACAGCGGGACTTGTAGCTGCCCCCTCGGCTTATGTAACCGGCCCTGGGTTGAACATGGCCAAGGCGTTGTGGAGCTTCCACTTTTCGGCCCAGGTTTGTTTTCGACCGCTGGCAACGTCGAGAATCAGCTGGAAAAGTTCGGCTCCGGTCTGCTGAATCGTCGATTCTCCGGTGGCGATGCGTCCGGCATTCAGGTCGATCAGGTCCGGCCATTTTTCGGCGAGGGCGGTCCGCGAACTCACCTTCACTACAGGCACCAGGGCGAGGCCATAAGGGCTGCCTTCGCCGGTGGTGAAAACGTGCATGTTCATGGAAGCTGCCAGTTGCAGCGTGCCGCAGATAAAGTCGCTGGCCGGCGTGGCGGCGAAGACGAGGCCCTTGGTGGTCACTCGTTCTCCGTGTGAAGCTACGGCGCGCAGCGCGGTCGTCCCGGATTTTGCCACTGACCCCATCGCCTTCTCGACGATGTTGGCCAGGCCTCCCCGTTTGTTGCCTGGGGTGGTGTTGGCACTGCGGTCCGCGCGGCCCTGGGCCAGGTATTCGTCGTACCAGCGCATTTCCCGGATGAAATCCTTCGCGATCTCCGGAGTGGCGGCACGGGCGGTGATGAGGTGGGCGGCGTCCCGGACTTCCGTGACTTCTGAGAACATCACGGTGGCTCCGGCGCGGACCAGGAGATCGGTCGTTTCCCCAACAGCCGGATTGCAGGTGATACCGGAGAAAGCATCGCTGCCCCCGCACTGCATGCCCACCACCAGGTCGGACGCCGGGCAGGTGACGCGACGGCGTTTGTCGAGTTCTGCCAGTTTCTTTTCAGCGGCATTCAGGATGGCTGCGACGGTATCACCGAAACCATGCTCGTCCTGGAGCCGGATGACGCTGTTGTCTTCGAAAATGGGCAGGTCTGACGAGAACAAACGTGCCGGCTGGAGTTTTTCGCAGCCCAGGCTCACTACCAGCGGCGAACCGCCAATGTTCGGATTCCGGCTGATATTCCGGATCGTGCGGATCGGCATGGCAGCACCAGGGGCGTCAATCGCCACGCCGCAGCCATACGTGTGGGTGATAGCGACCACATCATCCACATTGGGGAACCTGGGTAACAGCTCGGCCCGGATGCGGGCGACGGCGTAGTCAACCGTGGGAGCCACGCACTGCACTGTGGTCGTAATGCCCAGGATGTTCCGCGTCCCGACGCTGCCATCGGGATTCCGGTAACCTTCGAACGTCATGCCTTCGAGTGGCGGCAGTTCGGCAGGGACGGCGGTGGAAAGGGGGAGTTCGTCCAGCGGCGGAGCCTCGGGCATCCGCATGGCATCTTCGCGGACCCACTCACCCTGTCGGATTTGCTGATTCGCGTAGCCGATTGGGGTGCCGTAGCGGAGGATCGCGTCACCTTCTTCGAGATCAACGAGGGCAATTTTGTGCGACGGAGGAATCGCTTCCGCCGCCTTCAGGCCCGAGGCAAACTCGGCTCCAGCCTGGACACCTTCCGCATTAACAACGACGCCGACGTTGTCAGCGGCATGGATTCGAACGTAGAGGGGCTGCATTCGGTCGCGCTAGCCGTGCATCTTCCGGTAGGTTTCGAGGCATTTTTTCGCCGTCTCGAACTCAGAGAATTCACTGCCTTCCTGCTCGATGAGGACAAACTCCAGGCCGCCGGTCTTCAGGCCCGCAGCCAGGACTTCCTTCCACTTCACGGCACCTTCGGCATACAGTGCGTGATAGCCCTTTTCTTTGCTCCATTCCTTCAGGTGCATGCACTGGATGCGGCCGGGATTGGCGTTGATCCACGCCACAGGATCTGAGCCCATTTCCACGCAGGTCCCTAAGTCGAGTTGCAGGACGAAACTCTTCGGCGTGTTGGCCGCGATGATTTCGATGGGACGCTTGCCTTCCAGCGGGGTGAATTCCAGTTGGTGGTTGTGGTAACCGCCACGAAGCTTGCCGGCTGCCAGCAGTTCGTGGCCTTTCGTGAAAGTCTCGGCCACACCCTTCCAGGCGTCCAGGGTCTTGGGGTTGCCCGCGCTCGATACCACCACATACTTTGAGCCCAGAATATTGTTCATATCAATGGCTTTTTGAACGTTTTCCGGCTTGTAGTTGTTGATGCTGTTGTGGGTGGACAGGCACTTCATGCCCACGTCGTCCAGCAGCTTGCGCATGTCCTTCGTCTGGTCGAGCGTCCAGCCGTAGTACGGAGCGAAGAACTCCACGTCCTGATACCCCAGTTTGGCCACTTCCCGGACGGTCCCCATCAGGTCCTTGGCCAGCGCCTGGCGGACAGAGAAGAGCTCCAGGCCAACCGGAAGCTTGTTGAGCTGGGCGTCCAGAGAAATGGCAGTGCCGAGCGCGGTTGCACCAAGAGTAGTTTGCAGGAAGTTGCGGCGATTCATTGGGGTTATCGGACCTCTAAAGCGCAACAGTATCACGACCGCTACTCTGGTGGCGAGTGCTTCCTGTAGACGCAATCATCCCCGAGATACTGGCTCACCTGCGCCGCTCGCCTTCGCTCGTGATTGAAGCGGCTCCCGGGGCAGGCAAAACGACGCGTGTCCCCCCGGCTTTGCTGGCGTTGGGAACAGGGGATGTTCTGGTTCTGGAACCCCGGCGTATTGCTGCGCGGATGGCCGCGCGACGGGTGGCTGAGGAGATGGGCGAGCAACCGGGCGGCACGGTTGGCTATCAGGTTCGGTTTGAGGACGTCTCCGGCCCGAAAACCCGGCTGCGGTTTCTGACCGAAGGCGTTCTGACCCGGCGACTGATCTCAGATCCCGAACTAAGGGGCGTTGCCACAGTTGTACTGGACGAGTTCCATGAACGGCACCTGGATACGGATGTTGCGCTGGCGCTCCTGCGGCGGTTGCAGCTCAGTACGCGGCGAGATCTGCGGATCGTAGTGATGTCGGCCACGCTGGACCCGGGGCCTGTTTCGCAGTTTCTGGGGAACTGCCCCTGCGTGAGCTCAGAAGGCCGATTGTTCCCGCTGACTGTGGGCTATACGCCGTATTCGCCTGCACCGCTGGAAGAGCAGGTAGCGACTGCGCTGGAGAAGCTGGTTGCGGGTTCGGAGGGCGATATTCTCGTTTTCCTCCCGGGGTCAGCCGAGATTCGCCGGGCGGCCCGTGTATTGGAGGGTCTGGCGCAGCGCAAAAAATTGTTGGTAACACCCCTGTTCGGTGACCTGACCCCGGAAGAGCAGGATCGTGCGGTAGCTCCCGCTTCCAGACGGAAAATCATTCTCTCGACGAATATCGCGGAAAGCTCCATCACCATTGAGGGGGTGCGCTGCGTTGTGGATTCCGGGCTGGCCAGGGTTGCATCTGATTCACCATGGACAGGTCTGCCCTCCCTCGAAGTCCGTCGAATTTCCAAAGCCTCGGCAGACCAGCGCGCGGGTCGCGCGGGCCGAACCGGGCCTGGAACCGTAGTTCGTCTCTTCACTGCGGAAGACTTCCATCGGCGTCCTGCGCGCGACGTGCCGGAAATTCTGCGGCGTGAACTTTCGCAGATGTGCCTGCAACTCGAAGTGGCGGGAATTCATGATGCTTCCGAACTCAACTGGCTGGATGCGCCTGCCCCGGCGGCGGTGGAGGCAGCGGAGAGTTTGCTGGATCGGCTCCGTGCCCGGGGCAGGGAAGCGGAGAGGGTAGCGCGGCTGCCGCTCCATCCCCGCCTGGCGCGACTGGTGCTGGATGCTGAGGCTCAGGGTGCAGGCCAGCACGGGGCGCGAGTGGCGGCGTTGCTTTCCAGCGGCCAGCGTCTGCAGTCTCTCGATGATGAACCCGACCACCGTTCGCGCGCCATCATGGGCCAGCTCCGTCGGCACGTGAAGCCGGGCGGCGGATCGGATGACGACGCTATCGGCAAAGCTCTGTTGGCGGCGTTCCCCGACCGCGTGGGACGGGTGAAATCCGGGGGGACAGTGCTGCTCTCGAACGGCACTTCCGCCACCATGCTGAAGCCTCCGGGAGAGTTCCTCGTGGCGGTAGACCTGGAAGAGCGGAATGACAAACCCGCACCCCTGATCCGTCTGGCCCATGCTATCCAGCCGGACTGGCTGCTCGATCTTTTCGCCGACCGCGTTGTGGCTCGGACCCAGGTGGAATGGCACAGGCAGGGCGAGCGAGTGGAGTCGGTGAGCGCCATGCTTTACGACGCGCTGGTGATTGACGAGACGCGCGGAGCGATGCCGGATCCGGAGGCTGCCGCAGCGTTGCTGGCAGCGAAGGTTCTGGAGGTTGGTCTGGAACGGTTTGTGGAGCCTGCCGCGCTGGCTGCGTTTCAGGCGCGCGTAAACTTTGCCGCGCAACACAGCTCGCTTGCCGAACTCGATCCTGCGGCGATGACGAAAGTGGCGGCTGAACTCTGCTATGGGTTGCGGTCGTTCGTCGAATTCTCAAAGGTCAGTGATAACTTGCTGCCGGCGCTGGAGAGGTCTCTCGAATCCGGTCTGCTGGACCAGGTGGCCCCCGCGCGGTTGCGCCTGCCCAGCGGACGGATGACGAAGGTCAATTATGAGGCCGACAAAGGACCCTGGGTCGCATCGCGCCTGCAGGATTTCTTCGGCATTACGGAAACGCCTAAAGTGGCCAGGGGAAAGGTACCGCTGGTCATTCACCTCCTGGCCCCCAACCAGCGCCCGGTGCAGACCACCACCGACCTGGCCGGGTTCTGGCAGCGCCTGTATCCGCAACTCCGCCGGGAACTGGGGCGTCGATACCCGCGTCACAAATGGCCGGAAGATCCTCTGAAGCCGGAAGTGTAGCTCACAGTTTGGGTTGCAGCCGAGGGGCTAGTCTGACGGCTACAAAAGTAAACGAGATCCGTGTGAAGTCCGGGTGAGCCGGATTCAGAATATAGTTAAACCCGGAGATCGCCATGGTGGCGGACTGCACCCGCAGTACAGCCTGCTTGCATCCATCCTTCGGGAATGCCCCCGTGATGAACCATCATTTCCACCGTGGCGGGCGTGCCCGGTTGGTTCCACCTGCCCCCGGTTTTCCGGGCACCTTACGCTATTGATCAACGGATGTCTGGCAGTTTGAAGGTGCCAAACAACTATCAGTAGACGCCCTGTTTGATCTTCAAGAGCAAGCGCTCAACCTCGCTTCGGCGCTCCGGTGTTCCTGACAGTACGTATGGTGTCTGGTTTCCAAGTGATGGAATTTCGCTTTGTAGCCATCGGCCCAGATGGTTGATGCCGAGTACTTCCGCCGCACGCCGCACCATAGCAACTTCGTCGGCTGATTGCACACTTGCGCAATTCTGGCCAAGAGATGGCAACGCAACATCGGTTGGATTTGCCGAAGCGGAAAGCCCCTTCGCAATAGCTGCACTGGTAGCACGCCGTTCCGTGCCTTGAGTATATGACTCCCTCCCTTCCGCGCCACCGACATCCGATATCATGAAATTCCTACAATGCGTCCAGTTGCCCTACTTCTCTTTATCGCCTGTGCGTTACAGGCCCAGAACTCCACCAAGCCCGGTAAATTTGTGGTGGATCACCCAACCCTCCTGAATCTTGGCTTTGAATGGGCGATTGACGGCGATGCGAATCGCAATGCCACGGTGGAAGTTCGTTTCCGCAAGGCGGGCACCACAGCCTGGCGTCCGGCCATGCCCCTGCTTCGCATCGGCGGAGAACGCTCCTTCCGCGACCGTGAAGCCATGACCTACACGGTGCCCCAGGGCTTCGCGGGCAGCATCCTGAATCTGGAGCCCGGCACCAGCTACGAGTGTGAGTTCACCATGAAGGACTCCGATGGGGTCACCGGTCCGGCGGCGCAGAAAGTAACGGTGGCAACGCGCACCGAGCCGAAGTCTGCCACAGGCGGGCGCGTCCTCCATGTCTATCCGGCGGACCACGACGGTGCCAAGCTGGAGCCGAGTTTCATTGGCCTGAAGGCGGCTTACTACGGCGAAGGGCGCGGTGACTGGACGGCTGTCCGTATGAAAAAAGCTCAGCCCGGCGACACAATTCTGGTTCACGCAGGTCTCTATCGCCCCGAACGCTACAACTACGTGGACCCCCTAAGTGCACCGTTTACGGGGACGTGGTCATTGTCGCTGAAGGGGACCGCCGAAAAGCCGATCACGATCAAGGGTGCCGGGGATGGCGAAGCGATTTTTGACGGCGGCGGCAACGCGAAGCTTTTCGACATGATGGCAACGAGCCACCACATTATCGACGGCCTCACCTTCCGTAATACCGAAGTTGCCATCTTCGCGGGCGAGAAGGAAGTGATGGGGGCGGTAGCGTTGACGGTGCGGAACTGCCGCTTTGAAGACATCGGCGTCGGCGTCTGGACCGAGAGTGCGGATTCCCACGACTTCTATATCGCGGACAACCTGTTCCTCGGCAGGGAAGACCAGATGCGTCTTATTGGCTGGAATCAGGCTGGCCAGCGTGCAGCCGGAATTTATCCGTCGCATTTGCTGAAGAGCTTTTTCGCGGTAAAGGTGTATGGCCCGGGCCACGTCATCGCCCACAATGCCATCGCTTATTTTCACGATGCAATCTGTATCTCTACCTACGGCCCACCCTCCGATGATCCCGAGAAACAGGCGTCAGCAATCGACATCTACAACAACGACATCCACCTTTCAAACGACGATTTCATCGAGTCCGACGGCGGGGTGCACAACATCCGGCTGTTTCAGAATCGCGGCGTCAATGCGGCCCACAATGGCTTTAGTGCGCAGCCCATGTTCGGCGGCCCGGTCTACTATTTCCGCAACATTGCGTATCAGGTTCCGGCTGGTGGACCCTTGAAATTCGGTGCCGCACCGGCCGGCGTGCTGGTTTATCAAAACACGCTGATTGGGGAGCAGACCGCGAGGGAACCCTACTCCAACACCCATTTCCGCAACAACCTGATTCTGGGCAAGGACACTCCGGATCGCGCCGTCATGAACTGGGCGAACGCGACCCAGAACTACAGCACGGATTACAACGGGTTCCGCCCGAATCGCAATGGGAAGAGCCAGTACAGTTGGCTGGCCCCGGAGGCAGGAAAGACAGCGGAGTGGCGCAACTTCAATACTCTGGCGGAATTTCAGAAAGCGACCGGGCAGGAGGCTCACGGTGTCGAGGTCGATTACGATATCTTCGAGAACCTGGCGGCGCCGGATCCGGCCCAGAGGTATCGCGTCTATCACTCGATGGACCTGAACTTCAGGCTCAAGGCCGGCAGCAAGGCCATAGACGCAGGGGTTTTGTTACCCACGATCAATGACGGTTTCACAGGGAAGGCCCCGGACCTTGGTGCCGTGGAACTGAACCAGCCGGAACCGCACTATGGGCCGCGCTGGATTACCTGGAAGCCGTTTTACAGGTAGCCGACAGTTCCGTTTTGTAGCCGGACACGCGACTTTAGTCGCGTTTTTCGAGTGTGGTCGGATGGGGGAGAAGGACGCGACTAAAGTCGCGTGTCCGTGGCGGCCCGGAACTAACGGAGCGGTGCGCCAAACACAGCGCCCTGCTTCACCCACTCGCGCAGAACCTTGATCTCCCGCTTCGGCAGGGGCAGGCCGGGCGGCATACGAACGCCGCCTTCGTGGCGGAGCGTTTCGATCAGGCGGCTTTGGTCGGGTTGGCCGGATACGATGACCCGTTTCAAGGTCGCTGGATTCTGGAACGAGACGCCCGCGTTATCCAGATCTTTGTTGTGGCAGGGAAGGCACCGTTTCGTCAGAATCGGCGCTACCTTTCGGTCGAAGAACTGTTCCGGCGTCTGGGCAGCCAGCAGCGCCATGAGAGCAACCGCAATCACTTTTTCGCGCCGAGTCCGAACTGATTTCCAGCCTTCGTCACCTTACCGTTCACCACCGTCACATCGAGCATCTTTTCGCTCTGAACGGCGTGACCCGCTTCATCGGTCAGGGTGGCGATAATCTTCTTCGTGGCCGCATCAAAAAGCTCGCCGGTGGAAGAGTAGGCGACTTTCCCATCCATGCTGAAGCTCACCCAGCCCACACAATCGCGGTTCTTCAGGCTCTTCACCTGCTTCGGGGGCATCACCGTGGCGTCGAAGACATGGATCATTTCGTTGGCGCAATCCGCCAGCCAAAGCTCTTTTTCGTCGGGCGTCAGCGCGATCCCGTGCGCCGGACAGCCGTGGCGCTTCACCGGACCCTGCTTGTAGCCTTCCACTTCCACATGGGCCAGCTTCTTGCCGGTCTTCACGTCGCCAACTTCAAAACCCAGGAGGCCATTGATGTTGACGAACACCAGAGAATTGCTGCCGTTCACGGTAAACGGGCGGATCACGTTGTCGAACGGACCCACCTGCCCGGTCACCTTGTGGGTCTTCGGATCGGCAATCGACAGCATGGGTGACTTCAGGCCAGCCATGTAAACGCGCGAGCCGTCCGGCGCATAGATCGTATTGTGCGAGGCCGACTTTGTCTCGATTTCCGTTATCACCGCACCGTTGGCCGCGTTCAACACATGCCACTTCGGGCCTTCCAGTTGCGGCGCGTAGATGATTTTGCCGTCCGGTGACAGCGCGATACGGTCTACGCCGCCCTCGTACGCCTTGTCCCAGATCCGCTTCCCGCTCATCATGTTGATGGCGATGATCCGGTTCAGCGACGCCACGTAAATGATGCCGGTCTTCGCGCTCGCCGCCACGCCCTTCACGTTTTCCGGCTCTTTGCCCGCCGGTACATCCCAGGTCGGGATGCGCTTGACGAACTTGTAGCCGTTATCGATATCGAAGACAGAGATACCGACTCCGCCGTACTGCACATAATTGCGGGTGCCGGGGTTGGCAACGTACAGCAGATGTTGTTCGGCGGCTGTGGCGGCGAACGAGGAGAAAAGGGCAAGGGTGCAGGCGAGTCTCAACATAGGATTCGCCTGAAGCATATCAGACCGGCGTTTAGGCCGAAGGTCCCTGGCCAATTTCGTACTTTGCCAGAATTTCCGGCCAAAGTCCACGTGCCTGGAAGATCAGTTCCACAGCGTCGCGGACCGCGCCGGTGCCGCCGACATTCGCGGTCGTCCAATGGGCCTCGCCTTTTACTTCGGGCCGGGCGTTCGCAACAGCGATGCCAAAGCCGACACGATGGAAGACGACGATATCCGTCAAATCGTCGCCAATATAGGCGACCTCTTCGCGGGCCACGCCAGCGTCCGCCATTATCTCTTCGATGATGGGAATCTTCTCGGTGTGGCCCTGGTAGACGTAGTGCATCTTCGACTGTTTCGCCCGCTCGTCGGTCGCCTGCGAGATGCGGCCGCTGATCACACCGGTGCGGATACCCTTGGCGTGGCACCATTGCAGGGCGATCCCATCCTGGGAATCGAAGCCCTTAAACTCCACCATCTTGCCGTCCGGGCCGGGGATGAAATAGAGTTTTCCATCAGTCAGCACGCCATCCACATCCATAAGAAGCAGCTTGATTTTCGCCGCACGGGCCATCACGTCAGGGGTCGCCATAGGTTCAGTCCCCGTTGTAGCACGGCGGCTGAGTATCTGTAATGCCGGGCACGTTACCTCGCGGGGTATCCTCGAAAGATGCGCCATGTAATGCGTTGCGCCGTTACCCCCTGGACCTCCGGGATCTGCGATTTCGGGAGCGTCCGTTGGCAAAAATAAGAACTGGTGTTTTCGGCTGGGGTGTAGTTGCGCCCAAGTCGCCCGACATCGCTACATTTGAGCGGAATCTGGAGTCGTCCGACAGTTGGCTGTCTCCGTTTAATGGCTATGGTCCGGATAATTTCCTGGTCGGCCAGCCGCAGTTTGATTTTGAGACCTACGCGCCGTGGATCAATCAGCGACACACGCCTCGCCACTTTCATAACCTGAAAGAGAAGATGGACCTGCCCGCGCTCTATGCGATGGGGGCCTTTATTCAGGCGCTGGAGCAGAATCCGGGCCTGGAAGATGAGCTGAAGGCACTGGGTTCGAAGGCTCACGTCTACGTCGGCACGGGTCTGGGCAGTGTCGCCTCGGTGCATGATGCGAGCGTCGTGCTTTATGAGAACCAGCGGAAGTGGGACCGTTTCTGGGCCGCGCCTGATCGCAATCTCGCACTTCGTGACCACCTGACGAACCCGGTGGACGACGCCCCTGTGGATCCCGCCACGCTGGAAGGCGATGCCCGGGATGACTCCCAGCGCGTCTGGAATTCGTTCTGGGCGGCGCGTTCGGCTGGCCTGCAGGAATATTTGTCAGAGTTGGCCTGCATCGAGAGCCTGACGATTGAAGGCGACGTCGCACAGGGTAAGCTCAACGCGATTCGCGAAAAAGAGAAACAGAGAATTCGCCTGCAGGAACGCTGGGGTGCCCCGGAGGCTCCCTGGAAGGTTTCGGCGAACCTGATCTGGAATATCAACAACACGCCTGCGGCCCAGATTTCGATCCTGGGGAAGATTCGTGGCCTTGCTTTCGCGCCGGTCGCGGCTTGTTCTACATTTGGTGTCGCGCTGCGCCTGGCGATGAACGCCGTGCAATCGGGTGAAGCGAAGCTGGTGGTGGTGGGGGCTACGGATCCCCCCCCGCATCCTTTGACGGTGGGTTCGTTCTACAGTGCCCGCGTTCTTTCGGCGGATAAGACGCTCTCCCGGCCTTTGACCCGACTCCAGGGCACCCACGTTGCTGGTGGGGCGGTTGTCTGGATTGTCGGCGACATGGAGTATTGCAAGGCGAAGGGCTTTACGCCTCTCGGCATGGAACCTTTGGCCGTGGGCGTGAGTTCGGACGCGCACCACATCATCACGCCGTCACCGGACGGCCCGAAAATGGCGATGATGCAGGCTCTGGGTGAGGCGGATGCCACCCCTGCCGATATCGCGACCTGGGACCTCCACGCCACGGCTACCCCCGGTGACTATGGGGAAGTCTCAACGTTCCGGTCCATCTTCCCGGAGTCCGTGCTGATTACCGCGCGGAAGGGAACTTTCGGCCACGGCATGAGCGCCGGCGGAGGCTGGGAGTTAACGGCACAGTACCTGGGGTATGCACGGAAAAAGCTCTACCCAACAACGCTGGATGCCGCCTCGTACAACCCCGCGATCTCGGAAGTTCACGGCAACGTGGTGTTTGATTCGGATTGTGCTGCGCCTGCAGGCTTGGGTGGGAAACTCTCGATGGGGATTGGTGGGATTAATGCCTGTGTGGTTTCCGGGCCGTTGAAGGATTGATTAGTTGCGGCGGCCTGAGCCGCAACCCTTTCGATATTCAGCCGGTAATCGTGAGAATCGACTAATTCCGGTTGTCGACAGGCGTTTCGGCTACCGGCCCCGTCGTTGGCCTAAGCGGCAAACAATGCGGAACGGCGGAGCGCAGCATTTCCTTATATTCTGTCGCCTTGTCGGACTTGTTCTGGCGGTGGTAATGCAGCGCCACGGCCCACGCCGCGATCCCTGGCACGAGGCCAACGGCTCTTCCGGCAGATTTCTCCAGCTTCGGAAAGACCTGGTCCAGTTCGTCGGCGTCCAGCCCTCCGGCGACCAATCTTATGGCACCGTCCAGCAGCTCAAAACCGCCCGCAGCGTCACGCGCTTCCAGTTCTCTTGCCTGCGCCGTCAGGCGGTTAGCCTTGGCGTAGTCGTTTTCTTCCAGAATCGCCATCAGGGCCAGCACATATAAGCGATGTCCCTTGTACATCGGCCTTGTCGTATCCCAATTGACAGGCTCCAGTTCCTTGCGGGCTTGGTCGAAGTCGCCGAAGAAGGTGGCCACCAGGGCGCACAGGTAGGCGATTGCCGCGTCGGCGTCCGGAATGCGGCGGACGGTTTTATGATAGTGCGCGATCAGCCGCCTCGGGGTCTTTTCCTGCAACATCTGCCGCACCCGGAACTGGCTGAGCCAGAAGAAGATGACGGCAATCCCGACGGCGGTCAGAAGAATGGGCGTCGCTACGTAGTTGCCCGTTTTCGCATTCCCCACGAACCCGACGATGGTGATACCGAGAAAGAGCGAACCGACTACCGCGACGCTGATTAGATTCCTGCGATTTGCTTGCACTTGTGGCCACTATAGCGGACGACTGAACACGATGCCGCGGTCTATCAAGTCGCGCGTCGTGTCGGTGTCCAGATTCAGAACTTCTCGCAGAGCTTCCAGGGAATGCTGGCCCGGCATCGGCGCGCCGGTGCTGACTGCGGGCGGGGTGGCCGAGAGTTTCACTGGAGGTCCCACCACACGATGCGGGCCGACCACGGGGTGATCCACGGTCGGGAACATGTCCCGTGCAGCGGATTGCGGGTGGGCCGCCACGTCGGCGAAGGTGTTGACGGGCGTGGCTGGGATTCCGGCGGCCCGCAGAGCTTCGATCCACTCCTGCGCCGGTTTCTCGCGGAAATATCCGTTGAGCAGGGCTTCCAGGGCCGGACGGTTGGCCGAGCGCAGGGCGTTATTGGCATACTCCGGGTGTTCCGCCAGAGCGGGCTGGCCGATGGCTGCGCAGAATTCGTACCAAAGCTTTTCACTGCCCGCCGCAAGCGCAAAGCCTTTATCTTTCGCCTCGAAAACCCGGTAAGGCACCACGGTCGCGAAAGCGGAGCCGAGCGGCGCAGGGTTCACGCCCGACCCCAGGTAATACATGTAGTTCGAGGCCATTGCCGAAATCATGCAGTCCTGCATGGAGACATCCACATACTGACCTTCGCCGCTGGTGTGCCGCGATTGCAGCGCCATCAGGATGCCAATGACGGCGAACATGCCGGCCGAAACGTCGGCGACGGAATAGCCGCACCGCACGCGTTCGCCCTCGTCGGTTCCCGTGACGCTCAGCAAACCGCTGGAGCACTGGACGATCAGGTCCATGGCAGTTTCGTTCTTCGACGGGCCGGTCTGGCCGTAGCCCGAAATGGAGCAATAAATCAGCTTCGGATTGCGGGCGCGGACTGCCTCATATCCCAGGCCGAGCCGTTCCATGGTTCCTGGCCGGAAGTTTTCGATCAGGACGTCCATCTTCTCTGCCAGTTGGAGGCAGAGTTCAATGCCCTCGGGCTTTTTCAGGTCTATTGAAATGCCCTGCTTGCCACGGTTGAGGCCGAGAAAAAACGAAGCCAAACCCTCCTGGAACGGGGGGCCCCAGCCGCGGCCCATGTCGGAGCCGCCGGGTGCTTCCAGTTTGTAGACGTCGGCACCGTAGTCCGCCAGCAGCAACGTGGCATACGGGCCCGCCAGAGCGTGGGAGAAATCGAGGACTTTCATGCCAGCCAGGGGGCCGGTTTTGGCGGCAGGGGGAGTCATGACCCGTGCAGGCCAAGCCTGGCCAGCACTCGGCGGACCTTTTTCGGAGAAATAGACAGGCGCTTGGCGACGCGGGCCACGCGGCGGCCTTCGTGATCCCAGATCTTCGGGATGATGAGGTCGGCGAAATCCTCGGTCAGTTGCTGGAAGGTTCGTTCGCCGACGACGCCCTGCGACCAGGCCTGCAGTGTCGAGTCCACATTGCCACCCCGGACGACCTTGGCCTTCAGGGCCTGCAGGTCTTCCCAGATATGGTCCTGGACTTCGTTTTTCAGCAGCGCGGCGGCATGGTCGTAGATCTCTCGCGCGTGGTCCCCGCCGGAGGGTGAGGTATTGCAAATCGTCAGGCCCAGCCAGATTTGGGTGCGGGCCTGCAGGCGGCGGTTTTCTGTGAGCTTCGCGAGTTCGGTAGCTTCCCGGGCAGCTTCCGTGGCCAAGTGCGCGACCCAGGCCGGGTCTTCAATCTCTTCTTCAAGCTTGGTGTTTTCCACCATGCATTCCAGCAGGCGGGCCCGGGCCATCAGAATATAGTCTTTTTTCTCCTCGCCGAGCGCGTAGGCCATGCGTGCCTCTTCATCGGCCTTCTGGAGGTCACCGCTGTCCAGATGGAGATGCCCCCGATTCACACAAACCGTGCCGGAACCGCGGTGGTGCGAATGAATGGAGTAAATCTGCGTGGCGTGGTCGAGGTGTTCGAGAGCCTTCTCGCGCATCGCCTCGTACTGGTGACGAACCTCGGGCTCCGACCTGCGTCGCTGCGCCGCGTCCGCATCGATGCGTTTGCGCATTTGCAGGGCGATAAGGCGCTCCACATAGCCCATGTTGGCCAGAGAACGCGCCAGATTGCGGTGCGCGGGGTCTCGCTGGCTGTACTCTTCGAGCGCCTGGGCGAAGTGACGGAGCGCGAGGTCGTAGCGACCTTCGCGGCGGTACATCCGGCCATAGCTGGACTGAATGTTGCCGCGGGTAATAAAGTCGTCGGTCTCTCTCAGGACGACGTCGGCTTCTGAGAGGAGCTTCAGGGCATCTTTGGTGCGGCCTTTTTGAAAAAGCAGCCAGCTCTCGTGGACGCGCATGGCGGCAGCCATCGGCTCCATGCCTGCGTCGGAGGCGAGGCGAAAGGCTTCGCCGGCATGGGCCAGAGAACTTTCATACTCCCCGTTTTTGCGATGACAACGGGACGACCAGAAGTGGGCCAGCGCCAGTAATGGCGGGTCCTGTAGTTCGTTTTGGAAGGAAAGGACGAGGCTGAAATTCGTCAGCGCCCTTCCGATGTTCTCTTCGTGCACCCACACGACGCCCTCGGCCATCAGGACGTGTGCGTAGTCGGTAAGCGTGAGGTTCTGGCGATTGCCCTTGGTGAAACTGCCGAGGCCATCCTGGACGACGTCAATACCCCTCCAGCCGGCATCCACCCACTGTGCGATGTAGCAGAGCATCGGGGCTGCGCTGGGGGAGTGTGGGTCAAATCGGCCCGTTATCCCCCAATACTCGTCCAATCGGGCCATTCCTGCGCCGATTCGACGCTGTCCAAGATCTCCTCTAAGCCCGGGGAGCAGATCCGTACCAACTGCAAGTGCCATCTGGGACCAATCGTATCAGATGGCTGGTCCGCCACGGACCAGTGGAGCGGGTTTGCTCCACCCGGGATCTTGTGCCGAGGGCAGGTCTTTGTGAGGAGGTGGGAAAGTCGGTCACGCGTTCATGGATTTTTTTGTGAGGACCGGATTTCTGAGCAAAATCAAGGGTTTGCAGGGCCTTGCCGGGCGGAGCGTGAGGCTGCATGTGTACGATCCTGCGTGGTGCCAGGCAGATAACCAAGTCAGGAATATGCAGCAGCGCAACATCACCTTCATCAGCACAGCGGATTACTACAGGGAGATAGCCATGGAGAAAACAACGAAGGATCTTGCCGCCACGCTCGCCTCGCGCGTGGTGGGGCAGCCGAACGGAATTAATGCAATTGTGCCGTGCATCGAGATGTTTCAGGCCGGGCTCGCACCCGATAACCGGCCTGTCGGCGTCTTCCTGCTGCTGGGGCCCACCGGGACGGGCAAGACGCGCACGGTGGAGGCGCTCGCCGAAGCCCTGCACGGCAGCATTAAGAATGTGCTGAAGATCGATTGCGGGGAGTTTCAGATGGAGCACGAGGTGGCCAAGTTGATTGGTGCCCCTCCGGGCTATCTGGGGCATCGTGAAACGCAGCCGTTGTTGTCGCAGCAAAAGCTGACGTCGGTGGCCAGCCCGAAGTGCGGCCTCTCGATTGTGCTGTTCGACGAAATCGAGAAGGCGGCGCCTTCCATGGCAAGGTTGCTGCTGGGGGTTCTGGATCGGGGCGTGCTGCGTCTCGGGGACAACGCATCCGTCAATTTTGAGAAGACCATCGTCTTCATGACCAGCAATCTGGGGGCACGGGAGATGATGCGGGAGATTACGCCCGATTTTGGTTTTCAGGCAGCAGGTGCGACTGCATCCCATGACGAATTGAAGAAGAAGCTCCAGAATATTGGGCTGGCTGCCGTTCGCCGCCGATTCTCGCCGGAGTTCGTGAACCGCATCGACCACGTGGTGACCTACGAGCCTCTCACCGCAAGTTCCTTTGCCGCGATTACCGATCATGAGATTGACCGCCTGCAGGGCCATGTCGAATCCCGGCTGGGCCACCGGGCTTTTGTGATCGACGCTCCCTGGCAGACGCGCCAGTGGTTGATGGAAAAGGGTACAAGTGCCGAGTATGGGGCTCGCGAACTGAAGCGGACTATTCACCGGCATCTCACTCAGCCTCTGGCAAGTCTGGTCTCGCGGCAACAGATTGCAGCCGGCGGTCGTGTGCTGGTGGAGGTGTCACCGGACGGTATGTCTCTGAATCTCCGCTCGATAGGCCTCGGGGAGCCGCCTATGCCCGCGGCACCTTCAGTCCTTGTAGTGGACGACAACGCCGAGTTGCTGAAATTCATGACTTTTGCAGCCGTGGAAAGCCGTTGGGACCCGCTGTCGGCCCGAACGGTGACGGAGGCGCGGAAATTATTTTCGAAGCGCGAAGTGCACGCAGCCATAATCGATCTTGGCGTCAATGACGGAGGCGGCGTTGACCTGGCGCTGGACCTGCGCGACGTCTGGCCAGACGTGCAGGTCGTGCTTACGTGCGAAACAGACCCTTCCAATTCGGTGTTGGAAGTCTGCGACGATCACGATTTCGAGGTGGTCCGAAAACCGTTCCTAACGCCCGATCTTTTGGATTTTCTTCGAGATCGGGTGCTTGAAGTGCGAACAAATTGTTGACGGGCAGGCGAGTGTATTGCTATTGTAGTTCTGCGGGGTGGAGCAGTCTGGTAGCTCGTTGGGCTCATAACCCAAAGGTCGCAAGTTCAAATCTTGCCCCCGCAACCAACTCATTCTATTGGACTTAAGTTGGTTTTCTCCGCTTCCAAAATTGTCACCAATTTTGGAGCGACGTCCCTAAGTTATTGATTCTAGATGGAGAAATTGGTGACAGTACGTTGGGTTGCTACCTGTTTGCCCACTGTGCACGATTTTGTTTTAGAAT
>Ga0114970_10000495_pt1 | contig 29636 bp, 21 predicted proteins | sample M_140205_XF_Meta_FD_87030 | JGI IMG/M metagenome (GOLD analysis project Ga0114970, IMG submission 87030) | Freshwater microbial communities from Lake Montjoie, Canada to study carbon cycling - M_140205_XF_MetaG | ecosystem: Environmental > Aquatic > Freshwater > Lake | place: Lake Montjoie...
ACACCATGATGTTGATAAGCGCAAACTCGTTCCACAGGCCTGGCACATTCAGTACCGCGATCGTGGTGGCAATCGGCGTGGACATGGGAAGGATGATCCTCCAAAAGATGCTGAAATAGGTGGCTCCATCGATGCGGGCGGCCTCAACCAGCGAGGTAGGAATGCTTTTGATGTACTCCGTACACAGGTAAACTGCCATGGGCAGGCCCGAACCGACATAAATCAGAATGACACCGAAACTTGTGTTGTAAAAAACATGCACATCGTGCCCTGTGAACATTCCCAAGGCGTGGAAGCCATCCGAAATCATGCGGTCGAGCTGCGAAACCTGAATGAAGAGTGGCACCATTAGCGAGGTAATCGAGAGCAGTATGCCCATCACAAAACTCCCGTAGATGGGAGCCGTTGCCTTGTTTGGCATTTTGGCAAAACCGAAACCGGCCAGCACCGAGATGAAGATAATCCCTACCGCAGAAACCAAGGTGAAAATCACCGAGTTCCCTATCAGCATGTCAAACGTTCCCAAGGTCCACGCCCCAACGTAATTAGAAAGGATCCATTCCTTGGGCAGGCTTATTTTATCAACCATGAACTCCGCGTTTGTCTTAAAGGAGTTGTAGATGAGCCAGATCACCGGATAAATGGTCATGAGGCTAAAAAGACCCATCACGGCATAGGCCATCCCTTTGCCCACCCAGGCGACGGCTGTTTTCCAGCTGTTCATTCGCGGCCTCCATAGCGGCGTTCCACCAGCAGGGTGAGGCCTATAAGGATGAAACTGAACAAGACGATGAACACCGAAATCGCGTTGGCCAAGGGAAAGTTGGGCACCCCGATAAAGGCGTTCTGGAACATGTAGATGGCAAGAACCTGAGTGATGTTCATCGGGCCGCCCGCGGTCATCGCCCAAATGAGCGCAAAGGTGTTTAAAGAACCGGCAATGCACAGAATGGCCGCATTGGCGAGCACGCCCGAGAGGTTGGGCACAATCACGTGCGACAACACCTGAAGCTCAGAGGCGCCGTCGATGCGCGCGGCTTCGATGATGGCGGTGTCGATTTTCTGCATGTTGGCGTGGAACATAATGATGTACATGCCCGTCCACACCCAAAGCGTGACAAACAGAATAGGTATCATCGCGATGTCCTGTTTGCTTAGAAAGTCCGGCGTCCATTTTGGTGCCAATAGATTCACCATATCAGACCTGAAAACATCAAGGTTCTGTGTTGTGTAGCCGTTCGAGAGGATCAGATCCTTGATTTCAGCCAGAGGGTTGGTAAAACTAGTGAGGGCCCTGGGGTCGCTGATGGCCAGAAGCTTGGTCACAAAGTCGTCGGTTACGTTAAGGCCGTTGGCAAGAAGTCCATTCAAAGAGGTGAGAAACGTCTGCGTGTCCATTGCGTTGATGATATCCGCCAGCAGGCCGTTGGAAGCAAAAATCATCTTCCACATGATGCCGAGAACAATCACGGAAATGATGGCTGGAACATAGAGAATGGCTTGCCAACCCTCACCCCAGCGGACAATTTTGCGGAAGATGATGTAGGCCAGCACAAACGCCAAAGGAATCTGACCCAAAACAGAAATCAAAACAATGTAGATATTGTTCTTAAGCGCCAACCAGAAGTTGGAGTCGTTGGCAAGCTTGAAATATTCGCCAAGACCGACCAGAGACCAAGGGTCTCCGCCGAACATTTTCCCTCCGCCATAATTGCTCACGCTCAAAACGAACGAAAGAATGATGGGAAAACCGAACACGAAAAGGTAAAGCACGAACGCCGGAGTAATGAAAGACCAGTACGCCCAGTTGGTTTCCGCTCTGTTGCGAACCGCTCTTGCCATGGAGACCTCCCGATTGGCTGAAAAAAGGGTGCCCCTCTCGGGACACCCTTTTTATTGGAATCAGAACCGCTTACTTCTTGGGAAGGGCATCCTGGGCTTTTTGCATCAGGGCAGCTACTTCAGCAGGAGTTTGGGCGCCGAGAGGGATGCCTTGGAGGCCATCGTTCAGGGGGCCGAACACGGTCGGGTCAAGGGCTCCGTCGAGCACGTAGGTGGTCTTGGGCACGGTGGAGTAGTACTTGATCTGCTTCTGCGAAAGGGGCTCCAACTTGGAGCTGGTTACGTCGGTGCGGGTGGGAATAAAGGCACCGGTTTCCAGCTTCACGGTTTGAACTTCTTTGCCGTAGTAGTACATCAAGAGGCGCTTGGCGGCGTCAAGTTTGGCTCCGCTCAAATCCTTGTTGATGCCAAGGCCGGTACCGGCGATGGCCGAAGCGGTGTTGACGTTCTTCTCGCCGGGGATGGCAACAAAGTTAAGCAACTCGAAGTCGCTCGCCTGCTTGGCCGGGTCAATGAGCGCCTTGCCGTTGCTCTTGTCCGTCAGGTAGGCTCCCACGCGCCAGTCACCGTCGATGATGAAGGCCGCCTTATTGGCAGCGAAGAGGCCGGGGCCGTCTCCATAACCCATCTGGACGTTGCTGATGTTGATGATGCCGTCGGTGTAGAGCTGGCCGTAGAAGGCCAAGGCGTCCACGAAGGCCTTATCGGTGAACTTAGCCTTGCCGGCAAGAACGTTGTCGATAAACGCGTCACCGAGGAGGCGTCCGCTGATGGTGGAGAACAGACAGGACTGCGCGGGCCACTTGTCGGCATTCGGCAACAGCACCGTCTGAACATTTTTGACACGCAACTTGGGAACCAAGGCCTTCAGTTCGGCGTAGGTCTTGGGAACGGACAGACCAAGCGATTTCAGCAGCCCCACGTTGGCGTACATCACGGTTGTGAAGGTAAACGACTGGGGGAGTTCGGAAAGCTGCTTCGAAGTCTGAGCGCTCGGGTCGAGTGACGCGCTAGTGAAGTTCGCCAAGAAGTCGGCAGGGAGCACCGTCTTCAGGTCTTTCATCATTTTCTTGCTCTGAAGCAGAGAAGAAGCCTCGTTAGTGGTGGGCCACATGTACACGACATCGGGCACGGTGCCGGCTGCCGCGTAGGCGGTCAGTTTCTGAGCGTAGGGACGGTCGAACAGAATTTCCATCTGCAGGTCGATGTCGGTGTTGGCGGCTTTGAACTTGGCCCAAGTGGCCATGTCATCGGCGTAACCTGCCTGCGACGAATCAGCGTAATAGAGGAACTTGAGCACGGTCTTGTCGGCCGCGACTAATGACATGGCCGCAAAGGCGACCAAGGCCAAAACAAGGGCAAGTCTTTTCATGAAAACCTCCTGTGGTTTGTAACAGTAAAAACCGGTTTCCTGAAGTTGACAAGTAGGAAAATGAGAGAATATTTCGCTAGGGTCGCTATCTTGCTCGCTCTGTGTCGAGAAATTGCCTCCAATTTTTTGAAATGGCAGGACTGTCTCAACACCCGAGAGAAACCGGTTTCAATGGCTTCATTAACCCCAAAATCCCAAGTTTTGGGCAAAAGAAGGCCGACCCCGTGAGGTCGGCTTTCTTTTGGCCCTGCCCCGGAGGACTACTTCATCGCTTCGTCGTAGATCTCGTTCACCGCGTGCCAGTTGATGATGGTGAAGAACGCATCGATGTAGTCGGTTCGGCGGTTCTGGTAGTGCAGGTAGTAGGCGTGTTCCCAGACGTCGATGCCCAGGATGGCCTTATTCCCTTCCAAAAGGGGACTGTCCTGGTTGGGGGTGCTGGTTACGGCAAGGGTTTTGTCGGCCTTGAGTACCAGCCAACCCCAGCCTGAGCCAAAGCGGGTCAGAGCTGCCTTGCTGAAATCGGCCTTGAACTTGTCAAAGCCACCGAGTTGTTTGTCGATGGCGGCGGTAAGGTGCTGATGGGGATGACCGCCCTTTCCGGGTGCGGCGAGGGTTTTCCAGAAATGGCTGTGGTTGAGGTGGCCACCGACGTTGTTGCGTAGCACGGTCTGCTTGTCGGCGGGAAGGCTCGAAAGGTGGTGCAGAAGCTTTTCGGCATCCCACGATTCCCACTCGGTGTTCTGGAGCGCGGTGTTGGCATTGTTGATGTAGGCTTGGTGGTGCTTGGACCAATGGATTTCCATCGTTAGCGTGTCGATGGCGGGCTGGAGGTCGTGGTAGTCATACGGAAGCTTGGGCAAGGTAAACGGCATAGGGACTCCTCAGTGTTTGATTAGCTACAGTATAACTGCTATTCCAACGAGCGGGAATCGAAATCACAGGGCCTTTCGCGTAGTTTGAGCGGGATGTGATGGAAGGGATATACACTCTCTGATACCATGATCTGCATGCGAATCGAAGTGGGGTATCTGCGGCCGGGGCTCGACAGTCGGGGGCGTGAGCTGGGGGCGGAAACCCTCGAGGTGTACTTGGTGGACGGAGTTGCCGGCCTAACCGCAGCGTTGGTAAGCGGGGTGTTCGCCGACCCCGTTGTCCAGAGCGCCTACACCGACGCAAGCGGCCCGCTCAAGGCACCCAAACCCGACTGGAACGTACTCATCGAGGTGAGTTTCCGTGCTGGAGTGACGAATCCCGTGGCCCTCACGGCGCGTGAAGCGCTGGAAATAGCCTTGGGCCGCAGACTTGAGCCCGAGGCCACAGTGCAGTCGGCTACCCAATGGTTGTTCCAGGTGAAGGATCTCTCGCAACCGGCCCTCACTGCCTTGGCGCGAAGTCTGCACAACCCGCTGATTCAGCAGGCCGTCACCTTGACCCGTGCCGAATGGGACTCAGGCATGAGGCTCCCCGACCAGTACCCGGTGGTTCACTTGGGTGAGGTTCCCCCTGTGGAAACGATTGCACTCACAACCCTCGACGCCCAGGCTCTCGTGAAGCTGTCGAAAAGCCGACTGCTCGCGCTCACTTTGGCCGAGATGGAAGCCCTCCAGACCCACTACCGCGACGGGCAGGTTCAAGCCTTCCGTAAGGCCGCCGGGCTCCCCGCCGAGCCTGTCGACTTGGAGTTGGAGATGTTGGCCCAAACGTGGAGCGAACATTGCAAGCACAAGATCTTTGCTGCGCACATCGCCTACACCGACACCACGAGCGGCAAAACCCAAGCCATACAGTCGCTCTATTCCACCTACATCAAAAAAACCACCCGGGATCTCGAGCCCAAGCGAAAGTTCCTGCGTTCGGTGTTTCACGACAACGCTGGGGTGGTGCAGTTTGACGAACAGACCCTAGTCTGTTTCAAGGTAGAAACCCACAACAGCCCCAGCGCTCTTGACCCTTATGGGGGCGCCATTACCGGTATCGTGGGCGTCAACCGCGATATTTTGGGCACCGGGAAAGGTGCCAAACCGATTTTTAACACGAACTATCTGTGCTTTGGCGACCCTAACACGCCCGCCGAGGAGATTCCGCAAGGCTTGCTGCACCCTAAGACCGTTCTGCGCGGTGTACATCGAGGTATTGTTGAAGGCGGCAACCATTCCGGCATCCCCACTGTAGCCGGCGGATTTCTCTTCGACGAAAGCTACAAAGGCAAGCCCTTGGTGTTTTGCGGTACCGGTGGCATTCTCCCGGCCACAGTGAACGGAGAGTCCGCGTGGCTGAAACACATCGACGCCGGCGACCTTGTGGTTATGTTAGGCGGGCGGGTTGGCAAAGACGGCATCCACGGAGCGACCTTCAGCTCGTTGGCCCTCGACGAAACCAGCCCCACCAGCGCGGTGCAGATTGGCGACCCCATCACCCAGCGCAAGATGACCGACTTCCTGCTCGAGGCCCGCGATCAGAACCTCTACAAGGGAATCACCGACAATGGTGCAGGTGGCCTGAGCTCCAGCCTCGGCGAAATGGCCGAAAGTTCGGGCGGAGTGCGTATCGACCTCGACCTGTGCCCCCTCAAATATGCTGGTCTTGCGCCGTGGGAAATCCTGGTGAGCGAAAGTCAGGAGCGCATGAGCCTGGCGGTGGATCCCGCCCAGCTCGAGGCCTTCCTCTTGCTGGCGAAAAAACGGCACACCGAGGCCACCGTGATTGGTGAGTTCACCTCCAGCGGACGGGTTGAACTGACTTGGGGCGGGAAACTCATAGGCGCCTTGAGCATGGACTTCCTTCACAAGGGGTTGCCAACTCTGCAGCTCACCGCGACATGGGTGCCCCCGAGCCGGTATGAGATTGAACTGCCCGAGTCGAATCTCGGGGACACCCTGCTTCGTCTTCTGGCCGATCCCACCGTGGCAAGCAAGGAAAGTTTTGTTCGGCAGTTTGACCACGAAGTTCAGGCTCGCTCTGTGGTGAAGCCGTTCTGCGGTGAGAAGATGGATGGACCCACGGAAGGAGCGGTACTCAAGCTGAGGCCCGACTCCAACCGAGGGCTCACGGTGACTCACGGAGTCAATCCCCGGATCGGGGATTCTGACCCCTACCAGATGGCCTGGAACGCCGTAGATGAGGCCTACAGAGCCCACATTGCCCTGGGAGGCCATCCTGAGCAGGCCAGCGTGCTCGACAACTTCTGCTGGCCCGACCCCGTTCAGTCGGCAGCAACCCCCGATGGTGAATACAAGCTGGCCCAGCTAGTGAAGACCTGTCAGGGACTTCGCGACGCGTGCCTGCACTATGGGTTGCCTTTGATTTCGGGCAAAGATTCGATGAAGAACGACACCAATATGAACGGAAAGAAACTGAGCATCCGCCCCACGTTGTTGATCAGCCTCGTAGGCGTCATCGAAAACGTTGAAATGGCCATGACCACCGACTTTCTCGCTGCCGGAGATCTGGTGGTGCTTTTGGGCGAAACCCGGCCCGAACTTGCCGGAACCTCCCTCGAGAAGATGCTCGCTTTCGACGTGCCCGGCGCCCAGCTTGCCGGCGTCCCCACCGTCAGACCTAGTCTGTCTGCGAAGCTCTACCAAGCTTTGGCAGGGGCCCTAAGAGAAGGCCTGGCCGCCAGCGTGCACGATTTGGCCGACGGCGGCCTCGGTGTGGCCTTGGCGGAAAGTTCGCTCGGCGGCCGCCTAGGAGCGCATATCACGTTGGATGACCTTCCCGGTGCGGGAGGTACTCCGGCCCAGAAGTTGTTCAGTGAGAGCCCCAGCCGCTTTCTGGTCTCCGTGAATCCGAAGAACTTGGAGGCGTTTCGGCAGGCCTTCCGCGGGTTACCAGCCGCCGAGATCGGTGTGGTCACGGCAGATACCAACCTGACTATCGACAACGAAGGCACCACCGTGCTGAGTTTGGCACAACAGGAACTACTCACAGCTTGGGGTTCCCTGGGGAGGCTTACATGACCGGCAAGGGTACTCCGGTGCGGGTGGGCATTCTGAGCGGTTTTGGCATCAATGCCGACGTGGAACTTGGGCAGGCGTTTGAGCAGGCTGGTGCCCAAGTGGTCAACCTTCCTGTGACCAGTCTGGCCGAGAGTTCGGAATCACTCGAGTCGGTGCAGATTCTGGGCTTCCCGGGGGGGTTCAGTTTCGGCGACCATTTGGGGTCTGGCCGTGTGCTCGCGCAGGTGCTCCGGGGGCACCTGCGCCAACACTTGCAAAGATTCATCGAGCGAGGAGGCTTGGTCCTTGGCGTCTGCAATGGCTTTCAGACGCTTGTCAAAATGGGAGTTCTTCCCAACTTGGGCGGCGACTGGACTCCCGAAGTAACCCTGATCGGCAATGACTCTGGGGTATTCCAAGACCGCTGGGTGAGGGTAGCGGCCAACCCGGCTAACTTGAGCCCTTGGCTTCGCGGCTTGGGAGATCTTGACCTGCCCATCCGGCACGGCGAGGGACGCTTCCAAGTGCGTGACCAGAACCTCCTGCAAGCTCTCCGCCAACAGAATCTGGTGGCGTTCACGTATCAGGGCGAGAACCCCAATGGTGCGCTTGAGGCCATCGCAGGACTCACTGATCCAACCGGCCGCATTCTCGGCCTTATGCCCCACCCGGAGGCCTTTACCAACCGCTTGCAGCATCCCTTATGGCGCCGACGCAAAGACGTGGGGGACTTGGGACTGACAGTTTTCCGCAATGGTGTGGAGCACTGCCTTGCTCAACGAGCAAATCCTCCCTAAATTGACCAGATGAACCTGAAGATACCCATTCCGGAACTTCCCCAGCCCAGGGCTCGGCGTGCCGGTGAGGGGGTGCCATGCTGGTGAAGGCCGAAATCTGGACTGTGGCCAAGACCGACCAAGGGAATGCCGTCTTGGTTCGTCCCCTGAACGGCGACAAGGCCGTGCCTATCCTTATCGGGCCTCTGGAAGCGCAGAACATTCTGCTAGGCCTCGGTGAAGTCGAGATTCCACGCCCCCTCACCCACGACCTGATGCTTTCCATGCTTTCCGAATTAGGAGCCAAGTTGAACCGGGTCAATATCCACTCGCTTTCTGAGGGTACCTATTATTCCAGTCTCCTGTTGGATTTTAAGGGCAAAAAACTAGAAATCGATGCCCGTCCTTCCGACGCATTAGCGCTGGCTGTTCGCGTGGATTGCCCGGTTTACCTCGAGTCTGAGCTGGTTGACGAAGCAGGAATCTCGCTTGAACAGCTGAAACAGTCCACTCTGGAAACCGACTTTGAAGACGAGCCTGAGGGCGAGGGGTTGGCTTCCCCGGGAACCGAGTCCTCCGGACAGGTGTTGTCAAGGTTGCGCGAGCAACTGGAACGCTTGGTTGCCACCGAGAACTACGAGGAAGCTGCTGTCCTTCGCGACCGGATCAAGCAGCTCGAGGACCCACCGACCCCAGGCAAAAGTCCCGTTTAGCCGGTTTTCCTTGACCTTTGACCCCCTGGGACCTACGATATTTTCAGTGCTCCCTCGGTTTCCAGGAGGTCCATCCGATGCCAGATTTTCCGCCAGGCTCGAAGGCGACAGGCGTTGCCGTACCATTGTCGTCGCTCAGGTCGGCTTCTAGCTTCGGGATTGGTGAGTTTGCTGATTTGGCCCTTCTGGGCCAGTGGTGCAAGGACTGTGGCCTCGACCTCATTCAGTTACTTCCCATCAACGACACGGGTTACGAACCTTCACCCTATAGTGCCCTGAGTGCCTATGCCCTCCATCCAGTGTACCTTCGTTTGTCCGAGTTGGCCGGGTACCAGGTGGTTTTCCAGGAGGCTGAGGCCCTGCGAGACAAACTAGGCGGCCTTGCTCGGGTGAATCACAAGGAAGTCTGGGGTGCTAAACAGGCTTTGTTGCGAAAGGTTTTCGACCAATCCAAGTTTAGCCTCGAGTCAGCGGAACTCTGGCTGGTTGATCGCCCTTGGGGACGTGTGTATGCGGTGTTTAGTGCTCTGCGCGAACGTTATCAGCGAGCCGGTTGGCAGTCTTGGCCAGAGCACCGCAACCCCACAACCCGCCAGATTGCAGACCTCTGGAATGACCTCGGCGCTGAAGCCATCTTTCACATCTGGATGCAAACCGAGTGCGAACGACAGCTGGCGGCTTGTGTTTTAGAACTGAAAAAAGCTGGAGTTGCCCTCAAGGGAGATATCCCAATCTTGCTCAATGAAGATAGCGCTGACGTCTGGGCTCACCCGGAGTTTTTTGACCTGTCCCTGCGCGCTGGCTCTCCACCCGACGAGATGAACCCCGATGGTCAGAATTGGGGTTTTCCGGTGTACAACTGGGCAAATCTCGAAAAGGATGGCTACAACTGGTGGAAACAGCGGCTTAATCACGCTGCCAGGTTTTATCAGGCCTATCGTATCGACCATGTACTGGGCTTTTTCCGCATCTGGGCTACTCCAGCAGCGAACTACAGCGCCCAGCTAGGGCTTTATCAACCCACCCCCTGCCTGACTTCTCAGCAGCTCGGGCACCTCGGCTTTGACACTGGGCGCATCGTCTGGATGAGTGAGCCTCATGTGTTTGGCATGGAGGTTCGGGAGCGACTCGGTCAAGAAGCTCCTCTCGTTATTGAAAAAGCGCTGACACAGATTCCCGGTGAGGACCTCTACCGGTTTTCACCCTCCATTTCCGGTGAGAAAGACCTCCAGAAGCTCACTTTGAGCGACAACGCCCGGAGTAACCTCGTCCACTGGTTCCGCAACCGCACCCTGCTTCGACTTGATGATAACAATTACACCGCGACGGCCCATTATTACTCGACCCGGGCCTACGACAGCCTCGGGAATGAGGAGCGCTGGAGTTTCGAAAGGCTGGTCCACGAAACCTCCGAAAACGTGCAAAAGGTCTGGGAAGACCAAGGCCGTCGGCTCTTGAGCCTGATGCAAGAGACTACCCCTATGTTGGTTTGCGCCGAAGACCTTGGGACAATTCCAGCCTGCGTACCCGGCGTGCTTACCGAACTGGGGATATTAAGCTTGCGCATCGTGAGGTGGGCTCGCGACTGGAACCTACCAGGGCAGCCTTATATTCCCGTCAACCAATACCCTGAGCTCTCGGTTTGCACTCCCTCGGTGCACGATACCAGTACACTCCGCCAGTGGTGGGATGAAGAAAGAAGCCACCACGGTTTTCTGCAGGCTCTCGGATTGGGGCCTCAGGATGACGCCCCCTTTTCGCCGGCGCTGGCCCGCAAGCTCATAGCCGGGTTGCTTACCACCCGCTCCCGCCTGTGTGTTTTGCTTCTGCCCGATCTGTTGGCGCTCGATGATCGATTTCTCGCTACAGACCCCGCCTTGGAAAGGGTGAATACGCCAGGCACTGTCGATGGCGCTAACTGGGCCTACCGGATGAAGCCCTACCTGGAAGAACTGTCTGCAGCCAAGGACTTTAGTCAGGTTTTGTTTCAACTTACCTCCCAAAGGAAAAGCCCATGAAGTATCCACTGGCCCGGCAGCTTTCGGTGAGCCTTACCCGAGTTTCGGCCAAGGTAGCTCCTGCGCGCCCCATCTGTCAGGAGTTCCACATTTCCCGCACGGCCCGAGACCAGTACGGTTTTGATGAGGCCCTGTTCGGCCTCAGCGGCAATGTGGTTTTTGCCAACTTCCTTGCCACCCGCATCTTTGCTAAGAAGATGAACGACCAAAGCCGCTTTCCCGAAAAGTCGGTTTTGCCGGGACAGCTCAACGCCATGGGACTAATCGATGAGATACTTCACTATGTGGCCGGGCTTTACCGGGAAGAGCAGGGCCACGACCTGTTTTCCAGAGCGCTCGATTTCGTCTCACAAACCGTGGGCCGTCAGGAAACCGATACCGTTTTGCAGCGCTTCAGCTACCATTTTCCCAATGTCGAGGTTTATCGCGGCAACACCGACCCCAAGACCTTCCTCGAGGGCGCTACCGAAGGCCTTTCGCACCGGGAGGTGATTTTTGAGGAAGTGATGCTGCTGTGGCTGGCCAACGCCAACACGGCCTTCAAGCCCTTTGCCGAACTTTTTGACGACCACGACCTGAGTTCAGAAAGCCCATACGAAGCCTTCATGCATGCGGTAAAGACCTTCTTCGAAACCACCCCGACCTTCGGTCCGGATAATCAGCCACTGCTCGACATGATGCGGGCCCCGGCGCTGGCGGTGCCACACTCGCTCTACGGCCAACTTCAGTACATGAAAGACCACTGGGGCTTGGTGCTCGGCAAGTTCCTCATGCGCCTTTTAAGTTCACTCGACTTCATCAAAGAGGAAGAGCGCCTGTTCTGGAACAACGATGGTGCGGGAGGCGGCGGTTCGCAAGGTTACGAGCAAGCGCTCACGTTCACCGGCGCCGATGAGCAGGAACCGGAACGGTTCAGCACCGACAAGGAATGGATGCCCAAAGTTATCCTCCTAGCGAAAAGCTCGTTGGTGTGGCTCGACCAACTGTCCAAGAAGTACGGCAAGCCCATCGCCACCCTGCGCGATATTCCCGACCAAGAGCTCGACGAAATTGCCTCTCGGGGGTTTAATTCCCTTTGGCTCATCGGCCTTTGGGAGCGTTCCAAGGCCTCCAAAACGATCAAGGTCAAGTGCGGCAACCCCGAAGCCGAGGCCTCGGCCTATTCGTTGTTTAACTACGACATCGCCGGGGAGCTTGGCGGCTGGAACGATATGAATCATCTTCGTGAGCGTTGCGCGCGACGCGGTATCCGAGTGGCCAGCGACATGGTGCCCAACCACACCTACATGGACAGCAAGTGGATCAGCGAGCACCCGGATTGGTTCGTGCAGCTCGACTACTGCCCCTACCCGGGTTATACCTTCCACGGGCCCGACCTCAGCCAGGACGCCAACATCGAGATCAAACTCGAAGATCATTATTACGACCGTAGCGACGCTTCGGTGGTGTTCCTTCACCGCGACAAGCGAACCAACCGTCATCGTTATATCTACCACGGCAACGACGGTACCTCGATGCCGTGGAACGACACTGCCCAGCTCAATTACCTTAATGCCGAGGCCAGAGAAGCTGTGATCCAGGTCATTCTTCACGTGGCACGCAACTTCCAGGTGATTCGTTTCGATGCCGCGATGACGCTGGCCAAGAAGCACATCCAGCGGCTGTGGTTCCCGTTGCCTGGGTCGGGTGGCGACATCGCCTCGAGGGCCGAGCACGCAATGACAAAAGAAGCCTTTGATGCTGCCATTCCCGAGGAGTTCTGGCGGGAAGTGGTCGATAGGGTGGCTGCAGAAGTGCCCGATACCCTCCTGTTGGCCGAGGCCTTCTGGATGATGGAAGGCTATTTTGTACGCACTTTGGGCATGCACCGGGTGTACAACTCGGCGTTCATGCACATGTTTAAGAAAGAAGAAAACGAGAAATACCGCTACACCCTCAAGAACACCCTCGAGTTCGACCCCGACATCCTCAAGCGGTACGTCAATTTCATGAACAACCCCGACGAGGAGACCGCTGCGGTTCAGTTCGGAACCAGCGACAAGTATTTCGGGGTCACCACCATGATGGTCACCATGCCGGGAACGCCGATGTTTGGCCATGGCCAAGTAGAAGGCTTCCGCGAGAAGTACGGTATGGAATATCGGCGAGCGTATTGGGATGAAAAGGACGACCGAGACCTCATCGACCGTCACCAAAGAGAAATCTTCCCCCTGATGCACCGGCGTTACCTCTTTGCTGAGGTCGCCAATTTCTTCCTTTACGACGTTTGGAACTCACACGGTACTGTCAACCACAACGTGTTTTCCTATTCAAACGGAACCGGCAACGAACACGCGCTGGTGTTGTTCAACAATAGTTTTGAACCAGCGAGCGGATGGATCAAGGGTTCGGCAGCCTACGCGGTCAAAAAGCCAGATGGCACGAAGGAAATGCATCAAAAGAACTTGGCCGACGCCTTGAAGCTCACCGATTCGCCGCGGCATTTCGTGCTCTTGCGCGACCAGAGCACGGGTCTTTGGTACCTACGCCGTTGCAGTGAGCTGCACCAATCGGGCATGTACCTCGAGCTGGGAGGCTATCAGAAGCAAGTTTTTCTAGATATTCACGAACTCGAGGATGGCCCCGACGGCCAGCTAGATCGGTTGGTAACGGAACTCGCCGGCGGTGGCGTGGAGGACCTCCAGGAGGCCCTTAAAAACCTGACGCACCGAAGTCTGTTCCACGGTTTTCATGAGACCTTCAACGCTTCAAACTTCCGCAGCCTGTACGATGTTGCTTGGGGAATTCGACCGATAGAGCCATCGTACTGGACGAACCAGCAAGACCGGTTGTCGGCCTTTTACTGGAGGGTCAAGGATTACACAGCCTCGACGCAGGACCCGAGCCCGTCGGTTCATGCGGCCATCAGCGACGCAAAAGCCGTTGTGAGACTGGTAAACTTGGTCAAGCTGTTTGAATCTCAGGCTCTTTCGCCCGCGGTAGGTTTCCTTGATACACGACTTCGTCCCCCTCGGTTGTTGGCTCACGTGTTGTTTGCCCAAGCACTACTGATGCGCTTTGGTGAAGTGATCGATAAGCACCAACCGCTGCTGGTGACCCGCGCCTTGATGGAGGAGTGGTACCTCGACCGAAAAGTCCAAAGGCTTTTTGTTCAGTTGGGTATGACCAGCGGTGAGGCACACCATCTTGTCGGTATCCTCAAGTTGCTCTTGAGCCTCAAGGGCACAGCAAAGCTTGCGGACTTATTGCGCAACCCCGATGTGCAAAGTGTCATTGCAGTGCATGAGCACGACGGCATTGTCTGGTTTGATCAGGGTGGGTTTGAATACCTGCTATGGTGGGTGTTTGCCACCCGCGTGCAGGACATTCTCACCTTGAAGGACCAAAGCGCTGATTCTTTGGCAGATGAGGCCCCTATTTTGGCCACCTTCCAGATGATTGAAGCGGCCAAAAAGGCCGCCGTGAAGTCGAAGTTTCACTTCGCTGAACTGCTCAAGCTCCTAGATCAACCTCAGGCAAAGACAAAGTCACCACGTCCAATTCCAGCAAAAAAGGCCGTGGCGCCCAAGAAAGTTGCCAGACCCAAGAAACCGGCCAAGAGGGAGGAACCGGGCCTTTTCTAATTCTGGGCGAGGGACATCCCCGCGACGAAGCGGGCTTTTACTACCAGGTGGCGAACGTTTTTGCGGTCACCCCACTGTTCTTCCATAAGTTCGCAGGCCAGCTTGCCTTTCGTAAAGCCGGATTGGCGAACCGTCGTCAACTGGGGGCGTAGATGGCTCAGAGATTGGCTTCCGTCAAACCCCGTGACCGCGAGGTCTTCGGGAATGCGAAGGCCTTTTTTCTCCGCAAATGCGTAGGCACCTGCCGCCTGAGCATCGCTGCAGCAAACGATTACTTCAGGCAGACCAGTTTGCCAACTTTGACTCATCAGAGAGGCGTAGGCTGAAGCCGAAGAGACCCTCGAGCTTCCGTAGCTGACGAAAACACTCTCCGTGAGTTCTTCCAGCGCGTCCCGAAAGCCTCGCAATCGTCGCTCGAGGGAACGCGAGCCGGCATTTCCCCGAACTTCGACGGGGGCGGTCGAAAAGGTAAGGAAATGCAGATTGCGGTAGCCCCGGCCCAGCACCTGCCGCAACAAGTCTCTCGAAGCTAGGAAGTCCTCGAAGGTCACGCTGGGTATGGCCGAATCGATTCGGCTATCAACAGTGACGAGGGGAAGAGATCGCTTTTCCATAAGCCCAAGGAAGGTATCCGTCGGGGTGAAGCCCAGGGTGATCACGCCATCTACCGCAGCGTTGCTGACAGCCTTCAGCAAACAGCCCTGCAGGGGAGGAATCAAGGTGAGCGAAAACTCCCTCCGTTCACAAAACTCGCCTATGCCCTGAAACATCTCTTGAAAGTGGGGATGGACAAAGGCTTCCGGCAGAGTTTGGGGGATCAACACGCCGAGATTGCCGCTCGAACGGCGGGCGAGTCTGCGGGCCGTCGGATCGGGCACGTATCCGAGGGTTTCGGCAATGGCCAGAATCTTCTTGAGCGTTGCAGCGGCTAGTCGTTGCGGAGAGTTGAAAGCGAAGGACACAGCCGTCTTGGAGACTCCGGCCTCACGGGCCACATCGAGAATCGTTAAACGGTTCTTCATTCAAAACGTCCTTCCTCAACGGCTAAATCGGTTTAAAACTCACAATACTGGGTGGGTTTCGGTGAGTCAACCAAAAAGCCTTGAGTTCTTTCATCCAGGTTCCGATACTCTTGGAGTATAGTCCGGGAAAGGAGTTTGCATGAACGCTCAGAGACAGAAGAAAAGTTCGGTCCTCGCTGTAGTGATCATTGTCGGGATTCTGATCCTCCTGCTCGGTACAGTCCTTTTCTTCGTGTTCAATAAACCCACTTCCACTACCAAGCCCGCCTCGACCACTGTCACGGTTCCAGCCACGCAACCAGAGCCCCAAGCACAGCAACCAGTGGCCCAAAGCCCTAAACTCTTGGGGGTACATACGGTGATTCCCCGCGACACACTTTGGTGGATCTCCGACAAATGGTACAAGGATCCGGTGCTCTGGCCTGCCATCTTCGAAATCAACAAGGCGCAGATCAAAGATCCTGACCTGATCTACTCAGGTCAAAAGTTCGACATTCCCTTCCTCAACACGCCTCAAAACAAGCTTTCGGCCCAAGATAACACTTTGCTGGCTCAAGGGTACTTGGAGGCCTACCGGGTTTACAAGGCCAAGGGTAAAAGCGGCGCAGAGGCCTACAGGTCGTTGGGCAATAAGTACGGTTCCAAGAAATAGTCAAATCCGGTTTGAGCGGGTCTTACGCCGCGTTCCTGCGCTGAAACACATCCAGACCTAGACGCTGGTCCACGTGGCCCAGCAGTTTTTCGAAGCCCTACACCGGGTAGATGGACTGCATGTTTTCAGGCTCAGGTCGATGGAAAAAGTGCACCGAGCAACGGGACGAGGCTCATGTACCAGCCTAGGGTGGCGCCTACCGTTGACAGCACTACCACCAAGAGTATGCGAAGAACCCGATTCCGGTAATACCCCTTAAAGGTGGTGGTATCCTGACCCAGAGTTTCCAGATCAGCTACCCTTGGCCGCCTGAGCCACGCTTCGGTGGGACCTGTAAAATAGGCAATGTGCACCAACCCATGGAACAACGCAGCCAAGGGCGCCATCACAAAAGCTACAACTATGGTTACCGGGTGTGCCAAGGCTAAAAGTGCTCCTATCGCACCAAAAATGGCGGTGGAAAGTGCCACAGCAAAAAGTCCCGAAATCAGCACCTCCGAGCCCTTAAGGAAAAACCCTGCTCCGAGGAGCCCCAGGAGCAGTACAGGGACGAGCCAAGGCAGGAGTTTCTGGACCAAAGTCGCGGAGGGTACCACGGAGATTTCAGCCAGGTCGGGAGTCTTGGTGCCCAAAGACAAATCCTCCAGCCAGCGGATCATACCAGGCACGTGTCCAGCGCCAACTACGGCCACGAGCGTAGTGCCGGTCTGTTGAAACAAGGACGTGGCCAGAAATTGATCGCGCTCGTCGATGAGCACCTGCTTCACCGTAGGGAGTTCCTTGGCGAGTTCACCCATGACCGAATCCAGTTCGTTGCGATTTTTCAGGTTTTCAATCTGGGTTGTATCGACTTTTTCGTCTCCCATCACCGAACCAAGCAGGAGTCCAAGCAGCTTGCTCTTGCCCCAGAGGCTACTTTTACCCCACGCCCGCCTGAGGGTGGTCTGCACCTCGCGGTCTATGAAGGAATAGGGAATGCCCATATCCTGCGCGGCTTGCACCGCGGCCAGCATTTCTTGACCTGGCTTTACGGCCAGCTCCTCGCCGATTTTGCGCTGGAAACTCGAGAGCGCGAGGTTGGCCAACAGAAGAAAGCCCTTGCCCTCGCGCAAGACCTTAAAAATGTCGAGTTCGGCCCAACTGGATGGTTGACTCAAGGACTGGAAGCGGCCCGCGTCGATTTCAACGGCAACTAGATCCGGTTTCTCAGCAACGATGACGGTTTTTACCTCGTCGATGCTGGCCTGAGAAACGTGGGCCGTTCCAACCAGGACAAAGATCCGGCCGTTCAGGTTCAGTCGTGTGACGGTGTCACTCATCAATTTACCTCATGAATGTAGTAGTCGATAGCAGCACGGAAACGTTCGTAGAGGTCGTCCGGTCCGTGGAAATTGGTGAGGTTGAGGGTGCCCCCACCCATATGCACGTGCCCCCCCCCGAAACCGATGCCCTCGAGCGCGCGACGCACCACTTTACTGGCGGCAAGCCCGGGGTCTTCACTACGCGCCGAAATCTTCAGTTCACCTTGGTTGAGGCCACAGACCACGCTGAAGGCCACCTCGTGGAAGCGCAGGTAGTCGTCGGCCATCACAGCAATGGTGTCGGAGTCGGTCTCTTTGCTGATGAAGGTGAAGCAGAAGCCCTTGTAAACCCGCATGTGCTCAAATCCTTCCTGAAACACGGGTACATTTCGCACCGAAAGCGAGTTGTTCAGCAGGTAGTTTCCCGTAATCCAGTCGGCTTTGAAGTAGAGGCCGCTAAATGCTTCCAAGTCCGCTGGTCCCACTCCCCGGGTAAGGTAGTTGGTGTCCATCATGATTCCCATGAGGAGCGCCGTGGCTGCATTTTTGGAGGGCTGGAAGCTCGAACCGCAGTAATATCCATAAATAATGGTAGAGCATGAACCGTAGGCCTCGCGTACGTCGGTGTAGTCGCAGTCGAAAGGCTCGGAGGGCTTCGGATGATGATCGATGATGGCCTTCACCTTACCGCGGGGCAAAAGCGTCACGTTTTTGTTACCAGGATAGCTGTCGACAACGATAATCTGGTCGTCATCACGGCTGATAAGGTCTTTCATGCGTGTGACGGGAATCTTAAGCGTGCGTATGGTCTCGCCCAAAGAGAAGCCCTGAATCTCCTCGCCATAGACAATGGTGGAGTCTAAGCCGTAGGTTTCGAACAAGCACATAAGCCCATACGCCGAGGCGATGGCATCAAAGTCCGGGAAATCGTGCGTCTGCAATAAAATGCGGCTTCCCACCTGCAATCTTGGCAGTAAAGCGTCGAACGATTTCTCAGCGGATACATCAGAATCCATGGTCCAACCAATCCCGGGCGGCCGCGATTTCAGGAATGCCGGGCAGACGACTTTCGCTGGCCAACTGGAAGCCGGCCCGCGCGGAGGAGTATGCCTTCAACGCGACGTACTGACAAGCCTGATAGAATTGCACCCTTACGCGGATGTTCTCCTTGGGCTCACGCGACAAAGCGGCGTTCAAATAGGTGTCATTTTCGGGAGCGAGCAGAAAACGGTACAACTCATTCACCGTCGTCCCCCGGGGAAATCTTGACTGATTTTTCTCCAGCACGGTTTGGGCCTCGGACTTCTTGCCCAGGAATCGGAGCGAGAGAGCTTCGATAATAGGAAACGCATATTCTCCTGGGAAATCCTTTGCAGCTTCGTGTGCGTAGAGGATGGCCTGAGGATAGTCCTGCAGGCGGAAAGCCAGGGTAGCGACCGCCGGATAACTGAACCGGAAATTTTTTTCGAGGGCTAAAGCCTTACGGTAGGCTTGGTAGGCCTCTTTGGCTTTTCCCTGCGATTCCAAAATCTCGGCCTTGTACTCCCAAGCGTAAAAAAGCGAGGAATCAAGACTGAGAGCCTGTTCCGCATCCGCAAGAGCTTGAACCGGCTTTTTGAGGTTCAGCAGGTTCAGGCGGGCCCGGTCTAGGTAATACCAGGAGTTCTCTGGCATGAGTGTGATGGCCCGGGTCAAGTCGTTTTCGGCCAGCAGATACTCCCCGAGAGTGGTATAGGCTTGCGAACGAAGGCTGTAAAGCAAGTCGTTCGCCTGGGTAAGCCCTTCGGCCCGGTTGAGCAACGCAATAGCATCCTTCGTTTTTTTGGTCTGAAGAGCCAACATGGCCAAACCGACAAGGGCATCGGGAGTTGGTCCGGATTGAATGGATGCCTCCCATGCCGAACGGGCACCAGAGGAATCACCTTGCGAAAAAGCGTTCTGGGCCTGCAAGTTCAAGACGTCGGTGTCAGTCGGGTACCGGTAAACCAGTTCATCGATCAGGGCCTTTTGGCTCGAGGTATCACCGTCAAGGCCCGCAAGAAGGACGAGAGCTGTCAAAGCGTCCTTGTTACCAGCCTGAATCTCCAGGACGTGGCGAAACATTTCGGCCGCTGGTTTGTACTTTCCAGTTGCCAGCAAGAGATTAGCGTAGATCCCTTGGTCTTCCACCGACAGGGATGCCGGGTCGGTACCAGAGGATTGGATTTTTGCCAGCACCAAAGGCGCATCTGCCGCCGAATGGTAAGCCTCAGTGGCAGCTTGCACCACCGAGATTGGCGGAGTTTCTGCCGGCGGTTGGACATTATTGTCCACAACTTCGGGGGTGGACGGTGGAGGTTCGACCGGTGGCGGGGGCTGGGTGGCGCAGGCCACGATGAGGCAAGTTGCCGCCGCCAGAGGAAACCCCAGGCGAACCAAGCGGAGCATAGAGATGATTTTAATGGAATCTTACCCTGTTGGACAAGGTTGTCATTTTGCAGTCGGCTGGCTAAGATGGCCCATGCGGAAAACCCGAAACTGGTTGTACGTCTTCCTACCGGTGCTCTACCTGACCATCGTGTTTGGCTTAGTCGTTTTTCAGTTTTCCAAAAAGAGCGATTCCTTCAGTCAGTCTCTCGGCGACATGACGGTTTCGGGCAAGACATCCGAGAACGGTGACCCCGTGGACTTGTCGCTCCATGGAAGGGGTCTCGAGTTCCAATTTAGTGCCAGTAAGACTCTTGTGTTGGTGGCGGCCGACGGCAGTAGCACTAAGTACAGACCAACCAAGTGGACCTGGAAAGATGGAAACCTGGAAGTCGAGTTTGAGGGCGGTATCGGACTGACCTTCCAGAAAACCGGAACCAACGGTGGAATCTTGCTGCTCCAGCCCCGCTTACCCGAAGAGCTAGCCGGGGTTCGTTTTCTCCGATTGCCCTTTGCAGGCGAGAACGGTGGTCGTATCGACCGGGACGCAACTCATCCCTTCGTTACGATCATCCGGGGAAACCAGAGTTTCCTCGCCAGTCTGGACGGGGAGTTCGACCAGATCGACAGTGACAATAATTTTGTCCTGACTGTACGGAAAGGAAAGCTCAGGCCGGTTCGACTCGAAGGACTAGCTGAAGGGGCCAAACCCTTGTACCAGTGGTTGGTGCAAGGACCTCAGGGAGCCTTGTTGGACGATGCGCGTGTGGCCTTGGTCAACTACATTGACAAAGCCTATAAGGCGTGGGGAGACACCCGCTTCAAGGCCTCGCAAGGCGGCTGGCTAACCAGTGACGGTTCGGTGCGCTTTTCTTCCCGTTTGGTAGCATCCTGGGCTCACCAGGCCCTCGAACGCGGCGCCTATCCGGCAATGATTTCTCGGGTTCAAGCCTTTCTGGCTAATCATCCCAACACGTGGAATTACGATGCGCTGCCCTATCTTGGCAATCTGATAGAAGTGACCCAAGCCCAACGTCGCGAACTCGAAACCTTGGCTTGGGCAAGTTCACCCGACTGGGCAGGGCATCCCCGATTGTGGCTGGATGCAAAAGCCTACGGTCCCGAGGGTGGAGCTGCCCACCTTCAAAAACTCCTGTTGAGCGGTGATTTGCCCACAAAGACGGCCGATTTGGTGGGAGTGCTGGCAAACTTGGCCACCATGAAAGGAGTGGACCCTGCTGTTGAGGCCCGAGTGACCCAAGTGCTGAACCTTCTGGTCGTGCATGTAGTGCGCCAGGAGGATGATCTGTTTGTGGCGACTGCGGAAGGTCACCACGACCTTAGGTCGGGATTAATACTCGGACGCCTGCTGCTGGATCAAACTTCCATTCTGCAGAGTGACCAATGGCAGTCGATAGGCTCACAACTGCTCCTTTCTGCACTTCACTACCAAGATGCTTTGACCAAAATACCTCAGTTGGTTCTGCTGGTTCCCGGTCAGCCCGACAAGCCGGAGGGTGGGTTCTACCTCGAAGAAGTCTATGCGGGCCTGCTGGCACAGCCCGCACCTGAAGTGGAACTCGGAACAGGAGCTCCCGCGGGCTCGTTTGTGCGTTCTGCCAACCCCGTCGTCGCAAAAACGATCTCCGAAAGTGTCTGGAAGCTCAGGTTTCAGTTTCCGGTAGGCGCGGCTGAGTCGGTTGTTGTAGTTGGGCTCCCGCCGTTTGACAGCATCCTTTTGCATGGCATTCGCTGGCGCACCGACCCGCAGTTTCAAAGCTACAGCGATGGGTGGTACTACAGTGCCTCGACCCGGACGCTCTACGTGAAGATCAAGCACCGTGAAGAACTAGAGGAACTGGTGATTAACATGGTACCGCAGAGCTAAAACTTGCCAGACAGGGGTAAGTGTCTTGAGATGGTAGCGGTTTAGCTTCGACAGCTCGAACGAGAGAGGCCCGAATCTTACTTTAAAGCAACTTTAGGGGAGCATTTTCTTGTAGTAAGACACTCCTGTCTTGTCAGGCTTCTTATGGGTAATGATCAGTTCCCCGTTGTCTACAATCAAGTCTGGCTCAATCAATTGGGTTGAGAAGTTTGAGACAACGGTTGACCAACTCGTTCCATCGTACTTGAGGACATTACCAGAGTTTGATGTGGCGTCCTCGTAGGCAACATAAACGTTGTAGTTCGTGTCTAGCGTAATGCCTACAGATTGGTATCTCCCTCCGAGGACAAAATTGTATGTACCAGCACCACGGAAGCTGGTTATAGCCCCCGCAGTGAGCCCCGCGCTACCAACTTGACTCCAACCTGTACCATCGTACTTTACCACCGCAAGTTTGTCCGATGAGGCAACATTACAATATGCTACGAATATGACTCCGCGACGTACCGCGATAGCCGGCGACTTGATTTGGGTAGTCGTTGCAGCCACGCCACCAACTATTACTGCGTTGGACGCATTGAATGCTAACGAGGTGTCATATTTGAGGACCTTGAGCCGATAGGGGCTCACATTCTCGGCATAGGCGTAGTACACTATTCCGTTCTCTACCGTCATACTGGAACCGTAATCCACATCTGTACCAAGTGAGATCGTAGTTTGGATGGTATTATCAGGCGAAATTTTAGTCATCCTGAGCCCAAAACCCGAAGCATTATCCTTGTAGACGAGATACTTAGTTCCGTCGAGGGTGACGAACATGTTGGGGTAGAAAGACTCCTTATTGTCGTCAAATATCTTCGACCAAGCATTACCGTCCCACTGCCAAAGCCTGACTACATGTGAGCCCTCGGTGCCGAACACGTACACTCTACCGTCATTTTGACCCATAACCATTTGGACTGGCGGTGGATATTCGAAGTTGAGGGCAGAGGCAAAACCTGGTGTCCCCACGGTCGACCATTGACCATTCGAGTATTTGGAAACCGTGGGTCTGTTCGAGTATCCGGAGTCAGCAAAAACCCGGTAAATGTTGCCCCCGTAGAGCGAGGCGGGAACATCGCTAGTCACAGTCAGAGCACTGTTGCTCGTCGCCATCACCTTGGTGTCCGTGGTATCCGTGAGGTACAAGTAGTAAGTCCCGGGTGTGTAAGGAAGGCTCATCACTTTGGTAGCATTGTCGATGCACCTCGTCATCGTCGGTCCGAGCACGAAGCTTATTGTACCGGCAGGAGCGATCCAAAGGTGCTCGGTATCGAGAAACGATGGAATCGACACAGTAGAACCGGGTGATTTGGATTGGTCAATAAACGTCGACAAGCTTGTAATTTCTGGTTTTGTAGCTTCATTCGGAACAGAACATCCCACCAAGAAGTAAGTAAACAGCATCGCGGATAATCCAAAATGCTTGATGGGCTCACCAATTCTAGATTTTCTTGACATGCTGACAATCCTCCAGAGTAAAACTCAGAAAACTTTAATTAGGCATCGTCACTTTGTCTAGGCCTCGCAAGAGTGGGCCAAAAAAAAGAGGCGACCCTAGGGTCGCCTCTTTTTGTCTCTGTGTATCGAAGGTCAGCTAAAACAAGGCAGCCAAGGCCTCGGCGGTAAGTCCTAGGTGCTTGGCAACCGACGGTGCCGGGCCCGATTCACCAAAACGGTCGAGGCCGAGCGCGGCGTCTGCCAACCCCAGCCAACCACTGGTCACCCCGGCTTCGGCTGCAACAACGCGTACTCCCGTCGGGACAAGTTTCTTGTAGTGGTCCAGGTTTTCCCGCACCAGTTCACGGCTGGAAACCGAAACCACCCGCACCTTCTTTTTGGACAGGGCGACCGCCTCGAGGGCCAGATTCACTTCGGAGCCCGTGGCGAGCACCACGGTGTCTGGCTTTCCGGCGCAATCTTGAGCGATATAAGCTCCCTTGGCGAAATCGGCCTTCCAGTTGGCAGGCTTTTCGTAGGTCTTAAGGTTCTGGCGGGTGAGAAGCAGAACGGCGGGGCGCTTGGTCTGAGCCAGAGCCAGCTTCCAAGCCTGAAAGGCTTCCTGCGCGTCGCCAGGACGGAGAACCAGCACGTTGGGGATCAGACGCAGACTCTCGGCCTGCTCAATGGGCTGGTGGGTAGGCCCATCCTCGCCGACGAAGATGGAATCGTGGGTGAGAACATGGATGCTCGGCAGGCCCATGATAGCAGCCAACCGGACGGTGGGGCGCATGTAGTCGACAAACACCAGGAAGGTGGCGCCGAAGCAGCGGTAGCCACCATGAAGGTTGATACCGTTGACAACGCCGCCCATGGCGTGTTCGCGCACACCGTAATGCATGGTGCGCCCGAGGCGGTTAGAAGGCTGGTAGTCGCCATAGGGAAGGTTGGTGTTGTTGCTCGGCGCAAGGTCTGCCGAACCGCCGAACAACTGGGGCAGGGCCTTGGCAAACGCCTGAAGGCTCTTACCGCCTGAGGCACGAGTAGCGATGGCTTCTCCCACCTTAAAATCGGGCTCTTCGGCCAATTCCAGTTGCGGACCAATGGGCGAAAAGAACTGGTCCCATTTCTTCTTCAGCTCGGGATTGGCGTGGGCCCAGGCCTCAAAGGTTGCCTTCCAACTCTCGTAGGTCTTCTTCCATTCGGGGGTGCGACCGGCCACATACTTGGTGGCTTCGGGATGGACAAAAAAGGCGGCATCTTCAGGAATACCCAACTGCTTTCGTGTGGCCTTGATTTCTTCGGGGCCGAGTGGGGTGCCATGCACATCGTGGGTGCCCTGCTTGTTCGGGCTACCATAACCAATGGTACTCGTGAGCACAATCAGCGTGGGGCGCTTTTTGTCGGCTTTGCCCTCAGCGATGAGCTTGGCCATCTGTTCGTAGTCGTAGGCGCTTCCCTTGAGCACTTGCCACCCATAGGCCTCGAAGCGCTTGGCCGTGTTTTCCGTGAAGGCGATGTCAGTGTGACCTTCGATGGTGATGCCGTTGGAATCGTAGAAGACGATGAGCTTGCCGAGCTCGAGATGACCGGCAAGCGACGCAGCCTCACTCGACACGCCTTCCATCATGCAACCATCTCCGGAGATGGCGTAAGTGTAGTGGTCGACGATGGTATGGCCGGGAGTATTGAACTCGGCAGCCAGCTTGGTCTCGGCGATGGCAAAGCCCACGGCGTTGCTGAAGCCGGCCCCTAAAGGACCCGTGGTGGTTTCCACACCGTCGGTATAGCCGTATTCCGGGTGGCCCGGAGTCTTACTTCCCAACTGGCGAAACTTTTTCAGTTCGTCGAGGGGAAGGTTGTACCCTGTAAGGTGGAGTAGAGAGTACAGGAACATCGACCCATGCCCTGCAGAAAGGATGAAACGGTCTCGGTCGATCCAGTGGGATTGGGCTGGGTAGTGCTTGAGCACCTCGCCAAACAAGAGAGCGCCCGTATCGGCCAGGCCGAGGGGAAGGCCCGGATGGCCCGAATTGGCCGCTTGGACGCCGTCCATAGACAGCGAACGGATCGACTGGCCCAAAGCTTTCAAAGCAGTAACATTCATGTTTCCTCCGTAAGTTGACTTGAAGTGTAAAACAGAACGAGGCGGATGTGAAGGGCGCCCCGTGCCCCCTAACCTGTTAGTACGTGACCAGCACCTTAGCCAGCACCTGTTTGCAGACAGCGGCTCACTCACCGACCGACCAGGTTTTGCTTCTGTGAGTGCCTCTTTCACCCCATAATAGTCACGAGCTCAAGGGGGGCCCTTCCATGGACAAACTGCATTTCGGAGTCGCTTACTACGACGAGTACATGCCCACTTCCCGCGTCGAACAGGACATTGACCTGATGAAAAAAGCGGGAGTCACCGTGGTGCGTATCGGGGAATCGACCTGGAGCACCCTGGAACCCCGCGATGGTGTGTTTGATTTCACTTCGCTCGACCGCGTAGCCGATGCCATGGGGCAAGCCGGAATCTCGGTTATTGTCGGGACACCCACTTATGCGCTACCCACCTGGCTTGTGAAGAAGCACCCTCAAGTGCTCGCCACGACGCAAACGGGTCAAAACCGGTACGGGCCACGCCAGAACATGGACATCACCGACCCGGCGTTTCTTTTTCATGCTGAGCGGGTCATCCGCGCTCAAATTGGGCACCTAGCGGGTCATCCTGCCGTGATTGGCTATCAGGCCGACAACGAGACCAAGCACTACAATAACTTCGGGTCTACCGTGCAGCGGCGTTTTGTGGAGCAGTTGAAAGCCCGGTTTGTAACTACCGATGCCCTCAACGCGGCCTTTGGCCTCGACTATTGGAGCAACCGCGTGAACGCCTGGGAAGACTTCCCGCCCGTCGAGGCCACCATCAACGCAAGCTTGGCGGCCGCGTATGCCGAGTTCCAACGTAGTCTGGTTACCGAATATTTGGCCTGGCAAGTGAAATTGATCAACGAATACAAGACGCCCGGCCAGTTCGTGACGCACAACTTCGATTTTGAATGGCGCGGGCAGTCGTTTGGGGTTCAGCCCGATGTGGACCATTTTCGAGCTTCCAAGCCCTTCGACGTAGTGGGCATCGATGTGTACCACCCCACACAGGAAAAACTCACCGGCGCCGAAATTGCCTTTTGCGGCGACTTGGCGCGCACGCTGAAACGGGATAACTACCTTGTGCTCGAAACCGAGGCCCAAGGTTACCCCGAATGGGTTCCTTTCCCGGGACAACTGCGCCTGCAAGCCTTCAGCCACTTCGCCAGCGGGGCCAATATGGTGGAGTATTGGCATTGGCACTCCATACACAACTCCTTCGAAACCTATTGGAAGGGCCTCTTGAGCCACGATTTGCAACCCAATGCCACCTACGACGAGGCTGTGGTATGGGGAAACGAAGTTGCCCGCCTCGGTCCTCACTTGGTGAACTTGAAGAAGACCAACCGCGCCGCCTTTGTGGTGAGCAACAACGCTCTTTCGGCCATCGCCGCCCACAAGTTTTACTTTCGCGATCTTGGGTACAACGATATTCTGAGGCGCTTGTATGATGCCGTTTACCGCTTGGGTATCGAGTGCGACGTACTTGGCCCTGACGAGGACTTCACGCCCTACGAACTGCTTTTTGTGCCCGGCCTCTATGCCGCCTCCGACCGTGAATTGGAACGCCTGGCTTCCTGGACCGAGGCCGGCGGCACCTTGGTGGCCTCACTTACCAGTGGTTTTGCCAACGAACACGTCAAGGTTCGCACCGCCGACCAACCGGGGATACTCAGCCGTGCTCTCGGGGCCCACTACCGCCAGTTCACGCGAGCCAGCGCCTTGCCCTTGACCTCGAAGTGGAACCTCGCCAAGGCCGACAACGTCGTCGATGGTTGGTTTGAGCTGTTGGAAAGCGATGGAGCGGAGGTTTTGGCGCGCTACGATCACCCGCACTGGGGGAAGTACGCGGCTGTCACTCTCAACCGGTTCGGCAGGGGGTGGGGGGCGTACCTCGCGTGTCAGCCCAGCCCAGCCCTCGCCGAGGCCGCCGTGCAAGACTTGTTGACCCGCACCGGGCAGTTGGCCACTCTCGGCCACCCCACCTGGCCCGTAGTCCGCAAGACGGGCGTGAACTCACTCGGGCGCCGTTTGGCTTATTACCTCAACTACTCCGACTCGGCCTCGAAGGTTCCATACCGAGGACTGCGGGGCAAAGAACTGCTCACCGACCGGGGCGTCAACACCGGCGAAACCCTTACACTGGAACGCTGGGGAGTTGCCATCGTGGAAGAGGACCGCCTTGGCCTGTAGAAGCGACTTACCTGCCCCGGCCGCAGGGGTGATATCCCGCTGGCTCGAAGGCCGCTTCAGGTCTTGATTTTCGGATTCAGCTTAAACTCGGGGCAGTGCTTGCCGGTAGAAAGAAAGACTTCCTGGCTAGGCATCAGCGCGGTTTGAACTCCAAACACCCGGCAGGCCCGCGGAAACCGGGGATTCCCTGTGATGTGAAAGTGCAGGCATTTCAAGCAGGGAGGCGCCCTGTCGGGAAACACTGTCATGGCAAGATTGTAGCATATCATCTCGAGAATGGTCCTTGCCGTGAAGGAAGAAATCATCAGGCTATTCTGGGGGAGTCTGCTTTTTCTTGGGCCAGAGGAAACCAACAAGGGCGGGAAGGGCAGTAATGAGCACAATCCCCATGATGATAAGACTGAAGTTGTCCTTGACGAAGGGCAGGTTTCCGAACAAGTACCCTGCTGCCAGAAACAGGAAGGTCCAAACAATACCCCCGACAACATTGTAGAAGGAAAACTTGCCAAACCGCATGAGGGCGACGCCCGCGACGAAGGGCAAAAAGGTGCGAAGGAAGGGCAGAAACCGGCTCAGACTGACGGCCCACCCACCCCATTTCTCGAAAAAGGCATGAGTTTGCTGCAGATGTTCCTCGGAAATTAAAGGTTTCTGGCCAGGTTTGGGCGCTAAAAGTCTTTTTCCTGCAAAACGGCCTATGGCGTAATTGCTGGTGTTCCCAAGAATGGCTGCCGAGGTGGTGAGGATCCAAAACACCCAGGGATTCAGACCCAACGACGCTGCCAGAGCGCCGCAGGCAAACAGCAAGGAGTCACCAGGCAGGAAAGGCATCACCACCACCCCGGTTTCCAAAAATAGAATGAGAAAAACAACTGCGTAGGCTATCCAACCGAAATCTCGGAAGAACGCAAAAAGCGACTTATCGAGGTGCAAAACCAAATCAAGCAGGGAAAAATCCATGGCTCAGGGTGCAGGAGGGGGGCCATGAGCGTCAAGCGACGCGACCACACCTTCTAGGTAAGAGCGCCATAGAGCTTTGTCTCGCAGGTCAACTCCAAAAACTCGTCCTGGAAGCCCTGAGTTGAGCAACGGGTGCAAGCAACTGGTCATAGTCCGCAGTGCGTGAAAGATCACTTGCTTCTCGTCGGCGAGGCCGGTAATTTCGCGTATAAGGCCCACCAACTTGTCCTTGGCCCCGGCAATCACTTGGGTGAGAACTGTCTGATAGGTTTGCTGTTCCCCGTGATTCTCAGTGCCAACTGTGGAAATGACCTTGATGAGACTTTGAAAGACGCCTGGATGCTCACGAAACTGGGCTGTGTACATTTCGAGGAAGTTCACCAATTTTTGCTTGGGGGCAAGCTCACTTTCCAAGGAGGTCTCGAGCTGACGCATCACGGGAAGAAAGAACTGGCGAAGGGCTTCGCTGACTATCCTTTCCTTGGTGCCGAAGTAGTAGTGTACGGTAGCCACATTCACCCCCGCCCGCGCGGCGATATCGCGCACGGTAAGGGTATCAATGCTGGAAACACCGATGACCTCGAGCGCGGCGAGAACGATGCGCTCTTCGGTCGATTCAGAAGCCATGGCTCCAACTTAGCTTCGCGTTGCCGTAAGGGCCCCCAGCGAAGCTCCCGCCAGAAAGATCAAACGCATAGCCCGCCGAAGCGGAAACCGCCCATTCCGAGGCCAAACTGATCGTCGCCTGCGGCCCTACCGAAAGGGCGCCTGGTCCGGTCCACGAGGTGCCAGAGTAGCCGGAGGTAACCAGATTTTGAGCCACGACAAGGCCAACCATCACCGGGTTGGCTAGCGGCAAATACAAAGTGGGCGAAATCTTCACGGTGAGCGAATGGCCCACCAAGTCAGTTTTGTACTGCAGGGAGGTTGCCACTTCTGCCAGATCGCCCATGAGCGGCAAGGAGGCGCTCACATAACCGCCCACATCAAAACGGCCAGCGCCAACCGCAGGGTAGGTGGTCTGTTCCCAGCCCACTTGGGCCCCCACAGTAGCCAGTGGGGTTGTCCAGGAAGCCGTGGCCCGGGCGTCGAGCACAGCCAGCGACTCGTTGGCGTCGATGCTGAGGTACACATCGTCGGTCAAAGACTGACCCAGCGAAACCGCGAGCAAGGGCCAAGGACCACTGTTCCACTGGGCTCCTGCGTCGATACCCGCATCGAGGGCGCCAGCAGAGCCAGCGAGCCCCAAACACAGCGCTAGAGCGAAATAGGCCGAGAGAACTCTCTGGTTCACGGCTTGGCTCCCTTCTTCTTTTTAAG
>Ga0114970_10000497_pt1 | contig 29597 bp, 28 predicted proteins | sample M_140205_XF_Meta_FD_87030 | JGI IMG/M metagenome (GOLD analysis project Ga0114970, IMG submission 87030) | Freshwater microbial communities from Lake Montjoie, Canada to study carbon cycling - M_140205_XF_MetaG | ecosystem: Environmental > Aquatic > Freshwater > Lake | place: Lake Montjoie...
AGTCCAATCCTGCTGGAGGTCTGCCGCAAGCTTCAGGGGACCATTTTTTTGAGCCGCTCTTTGAGCGGCCCCCACCATGCAAAGCGTTGTGTTTTCATCAGCACGGAACCATGCCGCAACCTTCGCCATTTGCCAATCGACAGGTTTTCAAACACGACCTAGGAAGTAGAGGTTGCCACTTGATGAATTTGGGTGCAGCTCATCGCAGCCATGGCAGTCGATTTTCCGCTACACATAAACTCCCCATCAGAAGCACCTGCTCTTGATTTGAGCTTTGTTTTCCCATGCCTCAACGAAGAGTCAACCCTCGGAGCATGCATTCGGCAGGTGAATGAGAGTCTTGCACCAAACGGTGTCCGCTACGAAATTGTCGTGGCTGACAATGGAAGCACCGACCGTTCCCGGGAAATAGCACTGTCCATGGGCTGCCGTGTTGTGGCAGTGGAAGAACGCGGCTATGGGGCCGCCCTGAGGGGCGGCATAACGGCTGGCCGCGGCGAATACGTCATGTTTGCGGATTCAGACAGCACCTATCTTTATACGGATGCCACGCGGCTATACCACGCGGCCAAGGAGCAAAACGCAGACATGTCCATCGCATCACGAATGACGGGACGCATTGAAGCGGGGGCGATGCCCCCGCTGCACCGATGGCTGGGAACCCCCGTGCTCACCCGACTCATCAATATCTTGTTCCATGGACGGCTCTCCGACTGCAATTCAGGCTTCCGATGCCTCAGGAAAGAGGCTTTCAAAACGTGGGATATTCGTTCGAACGGGATGGAGTTCGCCTCCGAACTCTTGATCAAAGCCCTGAAGGCGAAGGCCGTCATCGTTGAGATTCCCTCTGGTTTGCGTTGCGGTCCTCCCGGACGCGTGGCGCACTTGCGCACCTGGAGGGACGGCATGCGGCATCTCCTCTTCATCTTTTCAGAAAAACCCCGACTGTTTGAACTCACAGGACTCTTCGCGCTGCTGCTGGCAACCGCTTTGCAGGTCACGGCGTTCTTTACCGGACCCATCAGCGTTCTGGGGACGTTTCACATCTTTGACGTCCACTCTCAGGCAATGCTCCTGCTTGTGGGAGTTCTTGGTGCCCAGTTTTATTTGTTCAGTTGCACGCTTTATCTTCAGACCAAGGACCATGCGCTGACGCTTACGCGAAAGTTGATCCACCTCGACGAAGGCATCCTTTTCTTCACCCTGCTCTCATTGCTTGCATTAATGGCGGCAGTGATCAGTTTTGTCACGGTCAAGTGGTCCATGTACGGATTTGGCAATTTGAATATGGCACATGATCTGCTCATATGGGTCCATCTATTGGCGGTGGCTATTCTATTCGCGTTCGGACTGCTCGGACTGCATGTCTTAAAAAAAGCTCGACTTTAACTATATATTTAAGATAACTATTTATTCCGTTCGTGGAATAACCCTAATCCTTAGCCAAGCCTCAATTGACTTTTTTAGGTATTGGTCTTAATTTTATTCTTTACAACTAAACCTTAATCCTCAACCCATTCAGCAGAATCGAAATGAATCATCCTTCTGGAACAGGCCATCTGTGGGCAATAGCGATACGATCCGGTCGTGATTTTTTTCTTTTTGCCTGCGCTTATCTGATTGCGAACTATGTCCGAATGTCAGAGCTCTGGAAGATCGATTATTTTATCCCTCCAATTGTAATCGGGGGGATTGTATTTGTTTCCACGGTTTACGTCTTGGGACTATACTCATTGGAATCCCAGCGACGTTCGAGATTCCGCATTCATGTGATTTTGTTGTCCGGCGCCTTTTTAGTTGGCCTGACTGCTGTCACGATCTTCGGATACGTCAGTTTCGACTATCGTGTTGGGAGAGGCTTCATGGTTTTAGGCTGCCTCTTCTCTTACCCGCTACTAGTCATCCATCACTGGTGCGTCTACCACAAACACAAAATCGCGCCTCAGCGCATCGCGTTCCTTGCCGAATCGGCGAGTGAGTTGCTCGAATACCAACGAATCTTGGAGACAAGGCTTCGTGGGGTGCAATTGGTCGGACGAATATCGACCACCGGAAACTCCGATGGATTATCCGACTGGCTTGGCAAACTCGCAGACGCGCCGCTGCTCGTTCGGCGGCACAAAATCGACTGCATCGTTTTTTCAGAAGCACGGATGGATCAGGATTACGCCAGACGGCAGTTGAGGCAGTTGCGCTACCAAGGAATCGAATGCGTTCCATTCATCAACGTGTGTGAAAAGCACCTCCATTATGTGCCACTTGGACTCATATCTCTCAATTGGCTGCTGTATTCAGAAAATGGCTCAAGAAACTTCTACTTCAGCAAGCTCAAGCGGCTATTCGACATCGTGAGTTCCGTCAGCCTTCTGATCCTGTTGTCGCCATTCCTGCTTGTCGGCATGGTAATTGTCCGCATCTTTTCACCTGAAGGGCCGGTGTGTTTTTCACAGAAACGTGTGGGACGCTTTGGCAAAGCCTTCAAGATTTTGAAACTTCGAAGCATGAGAGTCGACGCTGAAAAACAAGGACCGGTGTGGTCGTCAGCGTCGAAGGATCCGAGAGTTTTCCCTGGAGGCGCACTGCTGCGCCGCTATCGAATCGATGAAATCCCGCAACTCATCAATGTTCTACGGGGTGACATGTCGTTCGTTGGCCCGCGTCCAGAGCGTCCAGAGTTTGTTAAACTGCTTGACGAGGCACTCCCCTATTATGAAGAGCGCCACATGATTCATCCCGGACTCACTGGCTGGGCTCAGGTGTCTTATCCCTATGGAGCCTCAGTGGAGGATGCAAAAAGAAAACTCGAGTATGATCTCTACTATTTAAAGCATGCTGGAGTCGTCTTCGATATTCTCATCTTATTAGATACCGTGAGAGTCGTGTTGATCGGAGGCGTCAAACCTTCGAGTGTCGCCAAGCCTGATACGGCTCTGCCAATTCGACAGTCTGTTCCCTACACTTCCGAATAGATACAGGATGTATGCACGATGATTGAAAGCGAATGCGAAATCGATAGCTCTGAATCCTATGGGCTAAGCGCAGACTCGAGTCCCGTAGAAGTTTCTCTCATCTTTAGACACTTTCACCCCATTTTGGCCGGCGCGGCCGAACGGTTTCGACGCTATAGTGTTCCTTTGGCCCATCAGGGAGTTCGCTATGGTGTTTTTACCCTGCAAGAGGACGAAAGACATCCAGCGGTGGAACAGATGCACCCCGGCCTTCGCGTGCAACGGATGCCCGCGCAAGGGATCCCGTGGGTGCGAGATGCGGCCCTCTTTCAGGTGGCATCGTCTTACTTGTCAAGCATGCCGCCAGAGGGACATGTGTTGCAAACATCGTTGGCGCACGATCTGTCACGCCCCTGGCTGCGCCGCATCCGCAGGCACGGTGTGGGCTGCCTTTACGTTGGCACTATGGTCGGCGGTAATGAACCAAGCTTGCCACTCTGGCGCCAATGGGTTCAAAGGTTGAAAACTAAGCGCAACTTTGCACCCTTTAATAAAGTGGTGGCAAGCACCACAGTGATGGCGAGGTGGTTCGAAAATTCTGGAATTACCAGAGATCGTATTGAAGTCATTCCCAATGGTGTAGATATCGATAGATTTCGGCCCGTTGCCGATGCATTTGAAAAAAGGCAATTACGCGAAGTCTTGAAACTGCCAACAGAAAATCCAATCGTTATTTTTGCAGGGAGTATTGTCCCGAGAAAAGGCGTCGAATTACTGATTCGGACTTGGCCCAAAGTGCTGGCAACAGTGCCGGAGGCCAGACTGGTACTAGTGGGTGGATTTGACCGGCCGACTTTCATGACACAGGAACGCATACAGGAACTGAACCGCTTCCAGAACGAAATGCGCTCGCTCGCGGCACAGCCTGATTGCCAAGGGTCAATTACCTTCGCCGGCGAGAGCGACCGCATGGAAGACTGGCTGCGCGTTGCGGATGTGTTTGCCTTTCCATCGGAGCAGGAAGGAATGGGCAACGTCGTGCTTGAGGCCATGGCCTGCGGCCTGCCCTGCGTCATCACCCAGTTTCTCGGCATGCCAGAACAGGAGTTTGGCGAAGCAGGCCAGGAGTTCATCCTAGTCCCACGCGATGCAACCTCGCTTGCAGCAGGTTTGCTTGAAGTCCTAGGGCAGAAAAGCAAACGGGCAGCATTTCAGAATGCTGCCCGTCGATGGGTCTGTAATTTTATGGATGTGAATTTAACTCTCAGAGCATACGAAACTCTCTATCGCTCGTTAGCTGTAGGCCGGTAGACTCAGGTAGATGCGCGAGTAATTCATAAAGAGTATCTCTCAGATGGCGGCAAGGATCTTCGTGGCGAACTGCCCCGAAGGATCAACGGGGATGTCCTGACGAATACGCTCATAGGCTACTTGGCCCATGGTCTCCCAGTTCATTCGTTCATTCCAAGCACGCTCCAAAGCAGAGCTAATATGGCGAGCCGTGGCCGCATCGGCAACGAAGCCGTTGATGCCATCGGTCAACAGTTCGGCATGACCAGCGACATCAGTCGCTAAGGCAGGCCTTCCACACATCAAGGCCTCCACCAAAGAAAGAGGCATTCCCTCATTTCGAGACGGTTGGGCGATCAGTTGGTGAACTCGCCAGATGTCCTGGACCTGTGAAACATGACCGCTAAAGCTGACCTTTGCGCTCAGGCCGAGCATGGTGGCTAGCCTTTCCAGCCCACGTCGGTTTTCGCCGTCACCAAAGAAGGTGAGATGAAGTGCGCGGTCCCGCCATTGTGGCTCCGCAAGCGCCTCAAGCAGGAGGTCATGCCCCTTGGCACGCGTTTGCAGCCTCGCCACGCAGGCCATTCGCCATGTACCGTCGTCAGTCGGCCAGGAGAACGGTGCATCCCTGTCCACTTTTACGGGATTGCGCACGACCTCCGCATTGCCAAGCCGGACACCAATGTGATATTCAAACTCTTTGATGTTCCGGGAGGCCACCCAGTAAGTCCGAGACGCCGAAGTAAAAGCGGGGCGGAGACGATCAGCGATATCATCAGAGGGCCAGATGGCAGGGTTGACCCCATGCGTGACCACTTGACAAGGGATTCCCATGGCATGCGCGAGCTCCAAGAAAGGGAGCGCCGAGATGTCGTTCCCCTGAGAGAACACAATGGTCTGCGGCCGCGAGGCTGTGATCGCCCTCCGCGCTGCGGCAATCTCCCATTTATCATGCGGCATTACCCGCTTTATAATTTTCGCAGCAACCCCTGAACGAACCCCTAGGTTAAGTAAACGCACAGGAATACCTGCCTCGGCAAGCGGCGCCAGCCTCGCGTGGTCAAAACGCCGCCAGTTGACTGCCGCGCTCACCTCATGGCCGGCGGTAGCAAGCTTTGTCGCAGCCTCAATCCAGAGTGTTTCGCTGGCACCAGTGCCGTGGTGAGAGCTGAGGAAAAATATCTTCATCGAAGTCTTTGAATGCCTGGATCTCGAATCATTATGAAATCTTCTTCAAGAACGGCATCTATGGATGATCGCAGATAGGGATGAGATTCGATAATTATTCTACGCAGGCTGGAGGCGGGGTATCAGGTGCGAATCGCAGGGTTTACCCAATTCAAGCGATAGGACAGGCTTGGCTACAGTCGTAAACGCCGCCAGAAAACCCAAGCTACGGCTCACTCTCGCCACGGCACTACTCACTGAACCATTTGGATAGGCTAGCAAAGACGGGCGGTAGCCGCACATCCTCGCGATTGAATCCTGGCACGTTTGCAGTTCATGCCGGACACCACCCTCATCAAGTAAAGGAAGGATGGCGTGATGCTGGGTATGATTACCGATCGTTACAAGTGGGTTAGCAGCGAACGTGGCCAACTCGTCGGCGGTCATGGGTCTATCGGCAAAGCTTACGGCCATGCCGGCCTTCAGTCCAAATTCACGATCAAGCTCGGCAAGCAGAATGTGCCAGGGAAGTTTTTTCATTTCCCGCCGTCTCCGGCCGATATCATGACTGGACACATTCCGTGCGATCAGTTCCCGAAACACCACATCCCACCAGAAAGCCTTTTGGTTTTCAATGTGCCACGAACAGACAAAAAATACCACTGGCACCTGCAACTCCTGCAGCAAGGGCAATGCTAACAGATTATTGGCATAGCCATCATCAAACGTAAGCATGGCAAACTTACCCCTCTTCCCCATCACCGAAAGCGTCTCCTCGGGACGTATGAACGTGTATCCCTGAGCCTTAAGTGCCGTCAACTCGCTCCGGAGCTTCGAAAGCGGCTGGAAAACGGAAGGGTCTGCCGTCGTGGGCGGGGAGGAGCATTTGTCATCATATAACCCGTGATAAAGCAGCACCCGCAACTGCCATGGCCAGCGATTTGCCAGCCTTTGTTCGAGTCCCTCGAAGGACGGCCTCAATGATTGAATCAGCTTATGCTTCATGCCAACGATCCATTTGTGTTGGTGCTATAGGGCAAGGCTTTTCGAGGTCTCGCAATTCCCAAACAGCACAACCGCTGTCCCCTGCCGCGAATCATGAGTGGGATCTGGCCTTGGCCCACAGATCCGCCAGCTTCAGTCTCCAGTTCTTGCGCTTGATGCGCAGCGCTTGGTTGTCGCGTCGGACGTCAGTCCAGTGCGATTTATAGCCCTCCTCGCCAGCCATAAAGTCGAACTCCTGCATTCCCGTCTGGAAGCAATGCTCGATGTGCAGTCGCATGAGGATTTTTCCTGGCGAATACTTGGAAAAGTCAGGATCGTGAGCAACCGACCAGCAAAAAAAGGTTCCCTTCATCTGAAAGCCCAGGTGGTAAGCAGCAATCGATCCACCTACTTTCAACAATGCCAGTTGCCACCAGCCACGGTCATTGAGAGGTTCGCAAAGAGACTGAATAAAAGCCATCCTCGCAGGCTCGAGCAATGGGCATCGCCGCTCATCCCCGGCATCCCGACGGCGCTGCGCCAAGTCGCGAAGCATCTGGAGATCATGAGGAGTCACCTGATGCCGAACGTCCAATTCCACGGCACCCACGTCTTTTTGCAGTCTTCGTTGCTGCCTTGCTGAATCCTGCCTCCAGTTGGTTCCCAAGGTAGTGAGATAGGCGTCAAATGAGCTACTCAAAGGAAGGAATGGGCTTCCGTCGATGCGCTCGAGGGTCGAGCCCAATCCAAACGGGGCCACCCTCTCTTGGATGATTGCAGGTGTCTTGGAGCCGGTGACGAAATGACGGAGGTCAAGCTCATGCCAACCCTCCATGTTCATCAGGAGATCCACCGAGGCTGCAGATGCCTCAGGACTGCCGTTCGAGACAATATCGGCGGAGTCCACCAGATTCAGCCCCAGAAAAGCCCCGGTCCGCCATCGGATCAGCCCCAATGGTCCACCTCGACGAGTCTCCAGAAAGAGCGGAACGATTCCAACTGGGCATCCCGATTCTTCCACCACGCCGATGCGAAGGTCCCGACCTACCCCAAACTGCCTCCACCATTGAAGCTGCCATTCGTGGGTATGATGAATGTGAGGCCGGGCACTGGCTTCAAGCAAGGTATCCCAACCTAATCTCAGGCGCTCAAATTGAGATGTGTCTGTAATGAGCTGTGTCTGCAACATGCGGCATTCTGGGGTCACTTTTCGCAAAGGTAGTAAACCCAAGCACCCGTCTCAGCATCCAATTCATCATGCGTAATCTCCTGTCCGTCAGCAAGGGCAAAGCAACGCACGGAACGCAGGCCCATCGCAAGTAGGGCCCGCACTTGCGCTGTGGGCCGCACATAGACATACGCGGCTTCAAAATCTAAGTCGCCGTCACGCAGGGTGAGCAGGTCCTCCTGAAGTCGCGACAAGGCATCACGGTTGTGCCACCTTACTTTGACCAGATTCATGATTCGCCTTGCCAGCACGTGTGGGTGCCGGTGCCACCTGAGACGGAGCAACTTCGGAATGTTAAGGGTGTTATGGGATGAAAAACACAAAACGCCTCCCGGCACCAAAACACGAAACATTTCGTTCAACGCATCCTGCCGCAAATTTGCTGGCAGATAATCAAGCCCGTTGAAACTGAAAAGTACGAAATCGAAACAATGGTCGGCAAAAGAGGTCAGGCTGGCAGCATCTCCCCATTGCAGATCCAAATTCGAAGCTGAGGCTGAAAATCGCTGCCGGGCAGTATCGACCATCGATTGCGAGTAATCGATGCCAACATAACTCTTAACCCGGTGGGCAAGAAGGGCGGTGGTACGTCCTGCCCCTATGCCAATGTCCAGCATCCGCATGGACGGCAGACGCGGCTCCAACGTCTCAATGACTCTGGCCTCGGGGGCCTGAATCTTGTCATAGCGTGAATAGAACCCGACCACCTCCTCCGTGACATAGGAAGGCCTAATCTCTGGGTCATTCGCTGACGGAGACTGTAAATGGGTCATCTATAATACTCCAAATTCTTCAGATAAACCGGTTCATATACCGGTTTGTCACGGGTCTCATGAACGGCACAAGGGAGGATAGGAGAAGCAGCACCAAAGCCCCGGCTCTGTGCCCCCGAAATGGCTGCTTGATCCAGGCCGCGGCCATTTGTCCGGTTGCGCCAGGTGCCCCAGACTCATGCAAAGCCCTGGCGAGTTTTGCCTGGTAGTAGGAACAGCCGGCATTCCAGTCAGAACGCGAATATCGGGGATTATTCCGGTGCTTCTGGTAGCACTGCATGCTGGCCTGATACAGTTTGACCTTTTGGGCACAGGCTGAGTTGGGATGCTGTCGATAACGACATGTATACTCACCCACGAAAGAAAAGCGCCTGCCCGCCGCGGCCAGGCTCCAGCAAAGATCAGCGTCCTCAGCATGTTGCATTCGCGGATCCTCATCAAACATCCCATGTTCAAGCAACACGTGTCTTCTGATCATCATCGCGGATGGCAGAATATAGTTGGTACGGATCATCACCCGGACAATCTCCTCGGAGCTGGTGTAGGCATCGGCCCAGTTTCTCACGAGCTTGTCGGGGCTTTCGCTTTGGAATTTCATCGCCCGCGCGAAAACAATATCGGCATCATCTTCGCGGAGTTTGGCAACCATGAGCTCCAGATGGTTGGGTTCCCACAAATCGTCCGAATCGAGAAACGCCACCCACTCACCCGAGGCTTCACGGATGCCTCGGTTGCGCGCCGCACTTACACCTTGGTTGCGGGACTGCACCACACAGCGGAGATGCAGAGAGGGATTCTCGCGGGCAAAGGCATTAACCACTTCGACCGTCCCATCGGGAGAGGCATCATCCACCACGATCACCTCGCTAGGTTGCCGTATCTGGTCCAGCACACTTCGAAGCGTCGGAAGGATTAACTTCTCCCGGTTGTAGGCTGGAATGACGACACTGATCGATGACGCGCGAGACGAGGTCTCCATAAGGCGGTTTGAAATCAAAGAGGCGTTGCGGTCAAAGGCCAAGCCAGAATATTTTGAAAGGTAAAAACCTCCCGTTCGGCGACGCTCAGCAAATCCAGCGGTACCAGACCGTCCCGGAGAATGCGGTAGAGACGGTGACCTGGCAAAACCTTCTGGAAGTCCGCCAGAAACTGCCTGCGTGCAAAGTGAACGTCATTGAATTCGAACTGGATGGCAAAGATTCTGCCCTCGGCTAAGCTGACTTTGGCTCCTAGCAACACGTCCATCTCAAATCCTTCCGTGTCGATCTTGATAAAGTCGATGGTGGAGATGGAGTGTTCCTTCACAAAATCATCAACAGTGGAAACCGTCACCGAATATGCAGTCAGCGGCTTCGATTGCACCGTCTCCAGAGCTTCCTTGGCCAGCGAGGCTCGGATGCCCCCATCATCCCCTCCCCTGTCATACAAATCGAAAGCCCCCTTCTCTGCACCCAGCGCCAGCGGATGGCATTGAACCCTGCTCCTCATGTTTTGGCCTAAGGCCACAAAGGTTTTAGGGTGGGGTTCAAACGCATGAACGGATGCCTGTGGGAAACGCGCCAGTAGGAGTTCAGAATAGTCCCCCGAATTAGCTCCCACATCCATGAAAACAGGCCGGGCACCTATATGCAACTTCGGTAGCACGTCCTTGACCACCCAGGCTTCACCCGAATCTGCCAGACTCCTCCAGTTGTTGAAGCCCATGCCTTGTAGAGCAAACTTGAACAACCACCGGTTGACCGCAAAGAAACGCCTTTGGTTTAGAAAATGACTCATGTTTCAGACTAGAATCGAATCAGGAAAATTTTAGTACAAAAAAGCATGCGCTAGAGCTAACCCATAATCACACGAGCGTGCAAGTTTGCGCTATGGATTGGGCCACTGCTAGGCATTGTGTTCAGCGACGGCGGCCATGACGGCCTGGGTTTCTGGGAATTTCATGGCGCGCCGCCCGAGAAACTCGTCTTTGATCCTGCGGCGCATTTCATCCACCCTATCCAGCAGACGCTGTAGGAAGTCCCTGCGCTCAAGTGTGCCCGAGCCCTGGGGTCTGTTGTGACTGTCGCGATAGCGCGTGTCATAGTACCACTTGGAAAAAGCAATCAGCGAAGACTGGGCTGCCTTGTTTGCAGCAGCTTCCTCAAGCTCTGGATGATGACGGAGAAGAAGATCACGCAAAGCTTGCCTGTAATCCGTGACAAAAGGCCGCAGTTCGTCCTCAAAGGTGGTTTCTGGCCACTTTGAAACCACATGTCCGAAGTTGGAATCATGCAGTTCACGGTATTCGTACGGGCAGTCAAAGCGCATGATCTTTCCCATAGCGGCCGCAAATGTGGAAAAGGAAAGCTCGTCAAGCCAGCCGGGATGGCGTAAGAACCTCTGTGGCATGCTGCGCTGAATCTCCTGGAGAGTCTCCAGCCTGAACAGTCCATAAAAGGACTGCTGGTAATAACGAGAGGCCAGCCACACCCTCTCAAAGGCATCCTCACTCTCAACAGGACGCCAGTGAAGCGCTGGAAGCAGGCGAAAGACACCCTTTTTCGGAGCGATAAAATCAAAGATTCTACCCTTGGCGCAGCAGTAGTCAGGGTTTTGATCGAGAAAGTTGACAAATTTTTCCAGAGCAGAAGGGACAAGGAAATCATCATCCGCGCATAAGGCTACATACGCAGTGGCGGCGATCTCCAGTGCCCATTGCACTTTCTCATGCACTATGGGAGGGAACTCAGGAGGGAAGCGCTCACTGGTATGATGATATTCAAGCTGGAGTCCGGAAGGCCAATTGGCCTCTGACACTAGTTCCTTATTTTGTGCAGCCCTGAGAGGTTCGCTTGAGTCGATGACGATGATTCTGAGGCCTGCCTTGGCTGCCTGATAATAGGACAGCAGTCGCCTCATGAAATGAGGCCTGTTGTGGGTCGGAACAATCAGGCAGATTTTGCCGGGCATGCTTTTTTTAGGATTGTAATTTATCGAGGGGGCTTACCCGCAGATCAACGGTCACGTATTTTTTTGGCTGGAGTGCCGCCCCACACTTCATAGGAGGGAACTTCTCCTTTGACCATGCTACCCGCAGCGATGACGGCCCCTTTCCGAATGACCGCACCATCAAGAACAACAGTGTTCGCGCCAATCCAGACATCATCTTCAATGATGATGCCTCCCTTGCTAGGCAGAAATCCTTGATGCCGGATGACAACATCTCGCCGCTCATAAGCGTGATTGGTGGGCATTAGCATGACGCCTGGGGCGAGCAGGACATAATCGCCCATCCAGATTCCATTCCCTGTGTAGAGCACACAGCCCGGATTGATGTAGCAGTGTTGCCCCATGATGACGTCTCCCGAACCACCGACGGCTCGGATGCAGACAAACTCGTAGATTTGCGTGTGGGCACCGATGAAGATCTTCGTGCCGCGCACGGATGGTGTGATCCTGGCATCCGGGCTGATGAAAGCACCTTCTGCCACTTCAAGCCCAGGGGAGGATATGGTTTCTAGATTGGACATTTGTTCTCAGGCAGCGGCAGGGAGCGGGGGGGGCATGGAGGAATAGAACTTGTCCCTCATCCGCAAAAAAGGCTTTTCAAGGACTGCCGTCATCAGGCTCCCCACCAGAACCGAACCACCTATGTAGCAAGTGGCGCACAGAACCCAGTTTTGCGAGATGCCGAGGTGATTACAGATCACTGGGTTCAACCAGAACAGCCAGGGCAGGTGCCAGAGATAGATGTTGTAGGATCTGGCTCCGACCCATGCCATGCATTTCTCCATCCCCGTTGCTGAGCCTTGCCTTGAATAGCCTGCCAAGATGATCATCACCGCCCCGGCGGCATGAAGTAGAGCGCCAAAAGGAAGCACCCACCACACGTGGCTAAAATCCCAGAGAAAAGGAGGAACAAACAATCCAGCGCCAGCAAGAAGCAGGAGCAGCCGCGTTTGCCTTGGGGGGCGGAACCCGGAATGACAGTGATGCATCAGCCAGGCCAGCAGCGATCCCGCAAGCAGGGAATCAATCCGCATATGGGTGGGGATGAGATGGGTGTGAACATCAAAGGGTTGGGTCAGGCTCACATGCAGGCGCAGAAGCAGGCAGATGCATGCCACGCCAGCCCAAACCACAGGCAGAAAACGGAACCCATTCAGGGTTATTGGACCACGGTGCATGCGCTGTGTGATGGCCACCCCCAAGGCAAGCAGGAGGTAAAAATGCTCCTCCACTGCGAGAGACCAGTGATGCTGCCAGTAGAGACCGAGATAATTCTGCACAAACAACACTTCACCTGCGAGACGCAGCCTCGAAAGGGAGTCGTCCAGAAAGACAAGACGCCACCCCAAAGTGAATGCCATTGCAAAATAGAACGAAGGATAGATTTTGAATCCACGCCGAATCAGGAACCTTGACAGCTTGGCACTGCCTTTCTTCTGAATTTCATGGAATAAAAGACCGGAAACCAGATAGCCGCTAAGCACGAAAAAAAGGTCAACCCCAACCCACCCACCACGCTTCCAAATAAACACCAGCCTCGAGATTCCCGTCTCTGAATCTGGAGGCAAATCAGGCAGATGGGATCCGAGGACCAGAAAAATGGCCGCAAATCGCAGGACATCCAGCCAGACGTCACGACGAATCAGCTCGGTGCCAGTTACGGAAGATTTTGAATTCATTCCTGGGTGCCCATACCAGTCGGGTTCATGCCTTTCTGAGCAGGTAGCCTTCGATGGTCTCCGTGATCATCGCCTTATGGCTCAGGCTGAGATCGGTCTCAAACAGATCCGTTTCGGAGAGAAACTGCTTCATGGCAGTATAGGGGTTGTCACCCACATCCCAAGGACGGCTGTCCGAATAGTAGCCTTTAGGGAAAAACTCAATAAACGTGTCCGGCAAAATGCAGTAGGAACCATGGGTAACCATTTCGGCATATGCCTTCAGCTCGGCGTAGACATGGGCGTGGCTGTGAAGGGAGTCGAGCACGACCATGACACACTTTTTGCCCTCGGCATGGCAGCGAACTTTTTCGACGATCTCCGGTGCTGTGGAACTTCCCTCATACATGGTGATTCTCTTCATCATTGGATGCTCCTCAATGAGCTTCCGGTTGTGGTGGCGGATGTCAATGTCCACACCTACGACCTCGCCTCCATCAATGCCCATCATTTCCATCATGGAGGCAGTGAAGACGATGGAACCACCATGGGCTATGCCTGTCTCAATCACCAAGTCGGGCTTCAGCTTCCACATGATCTCCTGCTGGATGACGATGTCAGAGGGGAATTTAATGACCGGTCTTCCCATCCAGGTGAAGTTGTAGGTGTATTTGTAGCGGTCCGCGTGCAGCATCCATTCAATTGACTTGCGGTGTAGTTCACCATCAGCACCCATGGCGGTAATGGCAGTTTCACGTTCTTCAAGAAATTCACGGAAGGGGTCGCTGGAATAGCTCATGGAGGAGGCTTGTGGTGGGTTTTGTTATCAAGACAATGAATAAAACAGGCTGCGAATCACGGCACACATCTGGCTAGACGATGCAGATGCGGAAGTCGAAGCGGGCAGAACTTTAGAATGTGCCTCGAAAAGGTTGCCGGTTTCAGGTGAATTGGAGAGCACCTCCACAGGGAGGGGGCGATCAAAAACCTCCTCATGGATGCTGGCGGTGAGATGTGCAACGTCGACGATAGAGTAATGCCAGTCGGAGACGGCAAATACTGGCCTGACACCAGGGATTGGCGTCTGCACAAGGAGCCTTTGGCAGGTTTGTGCCACTTCTGTTGTGCTGACAAAGTTTCTCGTCTGCCTGCCCGAGGATCTCAGCGTGATTCGCCCCTCTTCCATTGCCTGTTTAACAAAACACATGGGAACGAGGGTGGACCGGTTTACGGTAGGCAGGCTGGGCACGCCATATACATTCGACGGTCTTAGCAGCGTGATTTCAGCCTCCGGCCAGGAGTGGGCGAACATCCGGCAGGTCTCCTCCCCCAGGCAATGATTCAGCGCATAGGAAGTCTCGCTCACGATAGGGGAGTCTTCGGTGATGGTGCCATGGAGTTCGGTGCCGTGAACCTGGATCGTGGATAAAAAAACAAACTGCGTGACTCCTGCTGCCTTGGCCTGCTGGAGAAGGCTGTGAGTGCCCTTTACGGAGAGATCAATGCCAGCTCCGAAGTCGCGGGAAAGGATGTCATTCGAGGTGGCGCAGTGGACGACGGCCTCGCATGACGGTATGGCCCCCGGCGGATTCAGGGCATCCCAGGCGGTCATCTGACAGCCGGGAATGCTCAACCCGCTTTTGAGACGGGATGGGCGAATGGCGGCGATCACCTCATGACCGGAGGCTACCAGATGCTGAGCAATGGCGCTGCCTAGGAAGCCTGCTGCGCCGGTAACAAAAACACGCATGATCAGAGTCAGAGTAGTACGGGCGCGAGTTCGGCGAGGCGATGCCAGGTGGCGTCCTTACCGGAAGTGATGACCTGGGCGGCGGAGACCGGCCAGGGAATACCTAGGGCCGGATCATTCCACAAAAGGCCGTCTTCCGCTTGGGGGGAATAGGGGTGGTCAACCATGTAGCGGATGATGGCGGGAGCAGTAATGACGCAGAAACCGTGGGCGAAGCCCTTGGGGATGTAGAGGCACTTGTGGTTATCACCGCTGATCTCGGCGGCGTGATGCTGGCCGAACGTCGGTGAACCGACCCGAAGGTCTACCATGACATCAAGGACGCTGCCTGCGACGCATTGCACCAGTTTGGTCTCCGCATGGGGAGGGCGTTGAAAGTGCAGGCCTCGCACGGTGCCCGGTTCATTGCTCAAGCTTTCGTTTGCCTGTACCCACTTGTGGATTAGCCCATGGGCGGCGAATGCATCACGACACCACGTGCGCATGAAATAGCCGCGGTGGTCGCCGCTCGGTGCGAGAGTGATCTCGAAGGCGCCTGCTAGATGAGAAGGGGTGAAAGTCATGAGTGCCGTTGCGTCAAATAAGCGCCGAGCTGTGCCAGGGTGAAGGCTGACATGTCTTTCCCTTCATGGGCGGCCCGATACCAGGCCGTGGTCTCGCGCACAGCGTCTGCAAAGTTCCATTTGGGCTGCCAGCCCAGCAGCAAAGCGGCCTTGTCGGTGCTGAGGTGCAGCAAGGATGCCTCATGTGGCGCGCCGGGTTCAGAAAGATCCAGCCACGTGCCAGGCCAGTATTTCAAAATTTCACCCACCAATGCACGCACGGGCTGGTTGGACGCGGCGGTCGGGCCAAAGTTGAAGCTCCACTCCTGCCAGCCAGGCGTGGTGGCTGCCTTTTCCATCAGGAGCAGGTAGCCGCTGAGGCAGTGCAGCACATGCTGCCAGGGCCGGGTGGAGTTGGGATTCCTCACCTGAATGGACCTACCTGCCGCCAGCGCCCTCATGCAGTCTGGAACGATCCTGTCAGCACTGAAATCACCACCGCCGATGACATTACCCGCCCTAGCAGTCATAAGCCTGCCAGCCGCAGGGTCAGGCAGGATAAAAGAGCGCCGCCAGGAGGAGACGGCCAGCTCGCAAGCGCCCTTGCTCATGGAATACGGGTCATGCCCCCCCATTGGATCGGTCTCCCGGTAGCCATGGAGCCAGTGCTGGTTCTCGTAGCATTTATCCGAAGTGACGACCAGTGCCTGCGCCTGCGGGCATTCACTTCTCAGCGCGTCCAGGAGGTGGAGCGTGCCCATGACATTCACCGCCACAGTCTCCAGTGGTTGCTGATAGGAAAGCCTCACCAATGGCTGCGCAGCCAAATGAAAGACGACGTCGGGACGACATTCGACTACGGCCTGACACACGGCGGCGGGATCGCGAATGTCGATGAGATGCTCCTGCTCAAATGTGCCGACAGGAAGCAGGCCATAAATGGCCGAGGAACCGTCCTGAGGCAGGGCGAGCCCACATACCGTCGCACCCAGTTCCCGTAGCCAGAGCGACAGCCAGGCTCCTTTGAAGCCTGTGTGGCCGGTGATAAGGACACGGCGCTTGTGGTAAAATGAATGTTTCATCCGACGGAATGCCTGCACCAAGACGATGAATGCAGGGGCTTACCAGATTTTCCAAGGGGCGCTGCCGCTGCTCCACAGGGCATTCAGCATCTCCATCTCGCGGATGTTGTCCATGCACTGCCAGAACCCCTTGTGTTTCCAGGCCTGTAGACGTCCCTCCTGGGCAAGTTGTTCCATCGGCTTACGCTCCAAGGTGCAGGTGTCACCAGTCAGATAGCTATCGATGGCTTTGTTGACCACGAGGTAGCCTCCGTTGATGTAGGCGGAGTCCTGCTCCGGCTTTTCATTGAAGGAAGTTACCGTCTCCCCATCCAGGTCAAGTTCGCCAAACCGGCCGGAGGGATGCACGGCGGTCATGGTCATGAGAGCACCGGTCCGCTTGTGCTGATCGATGGAGCCAGTGATGTCACTGTTAGTCAGGCCATCGCCATAGGTAACCAGAAAGTCATCCTCAGGGATGTATCGCAGCACGCGCTGGAGCCTGCCGCCTGTGAGCGTTTTTTCACCCGTGTCGATCATGGTCACCGTCCAGTCCTCCTCGCCATGAGAACTGTGGTACTGGATTTGAGGGTTGGAGCCGAGCTTGAGCGTGATGTCGCTGGTGTTCCAGTTGTAGTTACGGAAGTAATCCTTGATGACCTCGCCCTTGTAACCCAGGCATAGGATGAACTCCTTATGACCGTGAGATGCATACGTTTTCATGATGTGCCAAAGAATGGGGCGTCCGCCGATAGGCACCATGGGCTTGGGACGATATTCGGTCTCTTCACGAAGGCGGGTTCCAAGGCCGCCGCATAGGATTACGACTTTCATAAGCTTTGAATCAAGGTTTGATGATAAGTCCCTGGCCCGTGGGCAGGCTTGCAATTGCAACGCCCTGCTGCCTGGCAAAGTCATCCATGGTCTGCTGCTGCTCTTCAAAGCCGCGCCAGCCATAGTCATCAAGAACGACAATCGCACTGCTGGATAGCTTCGGCCAGAAGTGCTCAATGGCAGCCCTTTCTGCATGGGCCACATTCATGTCGATCGACAGGTAGGCTACTTTGTCGATAGAGACCTCTGCCAGGGATGCGGGCACCTCGCCACGCACTAGCTGCACATTGGGATAGGGTGCAAAGTTTTTGCGGGCGAGCTCATAGCACTCAGGGTAGTACATCCGGTTTTCCAGCTTTCGTTTCTCCTTCACCTTCTCTGACATCATGCTTTCCGGGGTGCCTGCAAAAGTGTCGAACAAGTACATCATGCGTTCACTACGCTCGAAGCCAAGGTGGTCGCAGACTGCGAGGGATAGGATGCCAGTGTTGACACCGCATTCCACAAAGTCCCCCTCAAGCCTCATCGCATGGCAGGCGGCCCATAGTGCGATGTGGACGCGCCATTCGACATGCAAGGCTGAATCCACTCCCTTGCCCCATTGGTGGCCGGAATTGATGCCACATGCATAACTTTTGGCAAACATCGGATCTGCCAGCCAACTAAGATTGCGCCCCCGAACGGTCATACCATCTCCCACGTAGCGGCCTGATGAAATTGATGTGGCCTCTGTAGGAGGCTCTCCACCAAGGATACGCTTTATTTTTGATAGCAAGGTACTCATCGCTGTTATGGACACAATTTGCTTAAGCGCTGCGCACCTGGATGTCCCATTCATAGCGGGGGCGGATGACTCCAGGGATGGGGCCGCTGTAACCATTCCTTTCCGCATAAACTCCACCGTCCACCTCTTCTCTAACTGTGAAACACAGGGCGTCCCGCTCAAAGAAGGCCGTTTCCACCCCCTTGTCCATGAATGCGAGTCCAAGGGAGACAAAATAAGTGCCATTATTCAGGATGTTGGCTTCCACTTTGCAGCAGGTGTGGTAGATGCCGGGAGGGCTCCCAATCATGGACGCCTGGGGTGCGCTCGCAAACACGCAGATCCCAGACGAGTCATGGAGCCGAACGCTCGGAATGAGCGCCTTGGAAGCATTGCCACCCAACGCAAAACTCATCCGAATCTTAAATGACTGCGCTAGGTTGATCTCGGGAACTGGTTGGCCATTCATATCCTCGACGGAGGCATAAAGCAGACCAGCTCCTCCGCTATCAAACTCTTTCATGTTTCGCTGATAGTCCACTTCGTAAGGGCTGGACTTGCCTCGAGAATAGTAAGTGAGGATGCCATTCGCCACGGCTCCGTTGAAGGCCACGCCCCCTTCTTCCAGTACCACTACTCGTGAGCAAAGAGAACTGATCAAGCCCATGTTATGGCTGACGAAGAGCAGGGTCCGGCCTTGGCTGGCGACGTCGTTCATCTTGCCAAGACACTTCTTCTGGAATTCACCATCGCCGACGGCCAGCACTTCGTCGATCATAAGAATTTCAGCCTCCAGGAAGGCGGCCACGGCAAACGCGAGACGCACCTTCATGCCCGAACTGTAGCGCTTGACAGGAGTTTCGAGATACGCCTCACATCCAGAGAAATCAACGATCTCGTCCAGCTTGGACGTGATCTCACGCCGACTCATGCCGAGGATGGCCCCATTGAGATAGATGTTCTCCCTGCCGGTCAGCTCCGGATGAAAGCCGGTGCCGACTTCTAGGAGGGAGGCGAAGCGACCCCGGATCTTGATGTGGCCACCCGTGGGGCTGGTAACGCGGGAGAGCAGCTTCAGCAGGGTGCTTTTCCCGGCCCCATTGCGGCCGATGATGCCTAGCACCTCGCCTTGGGCGACCTTAAAATTGATGTCTTTCAGCGCCCAGACGTACTCACTTCCTGCCTTACGAGTGCGGTCATTGGTCTGACCAATCTTAGCATAAGGGTCATCCCTGCCACGAATCCTGTGCCACCAGCGATTGAGGTCGTGGGACAGCGTGCCCGTGCTTACTTCGCCAAGCCGGTAGAGCTTGGAGAGATTTTCAACTTCAATGACGGGTGCAGACATTCAAAGATGTAGGTTCTAGATTTCCCGGTAAATCTTAGACGGTGTCCATAAAGGTCTTTTCCACCCGGTTAAAAATCACGACTCCAAGGAAAAGGGTAACCGCCGTAAAGCCAGCTGAATAGCCAAGCAGCCCCCAGGAAAAAGTGCCGGCCCCAAGATAGAGCGAACGGAAGGCCTCTATGATCCCTGCCATGGGGTTCAATTCCAGCCAAAAGCGGTATTTTGCTGGCGCGACCGACAAGGGATAGACCACGGGTGTAGCATACATGGCCAGTTGGACGCCAAAGACGACGAGGAAGGCCAAATCCCGATATTTGGTGGTCAATGAGGAGATGATGACTCCCACCCCCAACCCCAGCCCTCCGAGCATGAGAATCAACAAGGGGGTGCATAGAAGTATGCCGAACAGATTGGGATGAATATCCGATCCTTGCAGCAGATACCAGCCAAGCGCCACAACAAGCGTGATGAACTGGATCACAAACTGCAAAAGGGTGGAGACCACAATGGAAAGGGGGGTGATCAGACGTGGAAAATAGACTTTGCCGAACAGATTGGCGTTGTCTTTGAACGTTGTAGAGGTCTTGGTCAGGCAGGTGGCGAAGTAGTTCCATGGCGTCGTTCCTGCTAAATAGAACAACATGGGAGGCAGCCCGTCCGTAGACATCTTGGCCACGCCACTGAAGATGAGGGTGAAGGTGAGAGTGGTGAGCAGGGGCTGAATGAAGAACCAGATGGGCCCCAGGATGGTTTGCTTGTAAACCGCCACGAAATCCCGCCGGACAAACATCCAAAGCAGATCGCGGTAGCGCCACAAGTCCGACAGATGCAGCTCCAACCAGCCCGACTGCGGTCCGATAATGAGATCCCAATCCTGCCGTGGGGTTGATGGCGTTGGAGTTGACTGCATGTAAATTTTTTGTGCCTTGTCAGACGTTTTTGAAGAAGCTGCCGCCATTGGTCACATATGTGTGGCCTCGCCGAATCATGAAAATTGAATTCCGGGTCCTCAAGGCCCAAGGTGTGCTAACTAAAAAAAACGGGCAGCCAAACCACTGTTCAAAATGAATGACAATTTCTCCTGAAGCACTTTTGCCTCTCTCAACAACTGCCGGATATTGCCTAAATCAGCAGGTGATTCGGTGGATCCCTGATCCGCATTGACTGCCGACACTGGCGCCGAGCGCAGCATGGCGTCGAGCATCACTCCGGCACTGGCCAGTTTGCCCTGCGCCATGGGAAGCAATCCTTCACGGATGACGCGGGCAAAGTTGGCGTCGATGCGATAGTAGTCCCTTCGTCCCTCCTCGCCCGGCACGCGTTGCACCAGTTTCCAGGCGGCGAGTCTGCGCAGCGTGATGCTGGCACTGGCCTTGCTGATGCTGAGTCCTGCTGCAATTTCATCCAGGCACAGGGAACGGGCGGCGAGAATGAGAAGCGCATAGCACCTTCCCACCTGACGCCCCAGACCAAAACCGTGCGCTGTATGGCCAGCGGCGAGGATGAAGCGCTTTTTTTCACGCGACCAAGATCGTACAGGCAGGGAGTCTGGCGCTTTGGTTTCGGTGAGCATCGTTTAGAAAAATCTAAACGACGTTTTAGCGGGATCCAGCTCCAAGTCAATCGGGAAGATCGCGGATCTTGCAGGACGCGCTCCTTGGTTAAAGATGGTGGTTTCAGATCTATCTTGATGAGGATATTTTGAACGACACCTCTGCTGCTAAAATGGCTTCAAGTCATTGTTGCATTTAAATGGGTTGATTCGATGATAAGACTCTATTTTTAGTTCAAATCTCCCATGTTAAAGTGTAATTTTATTTGTTTATTCTACCTATGCGCTTCACACTGCATCACAGGGTGCACGGGCAGCTCCCCCGTCACCAAAGGCATTGCTGACCACCCATGGACGCAAGGCCAAAGTACGCGTGAAGTTGGTCCTGGCTTTACCTTCCGCCCAGGCGACACGCTTGAGTTGTATGTGCTTGAAGACTCGACACTCGATGGCAAATACCCAGTTCGCCAGACCGGGGATGTCATCATCTCACGTCTTGGCCGGGTTGCGGCGGTCGGCAAGACAACCCGTGAAATTGAGAGCGATATCAAGGGGCGACTTCAGAAAACTCAACTGAAAGAAGCAACAGTAATCGTGGATACCTCCATGGTGTTTGGAGATGGTCTGGATGCATCAGGAAGGCACAAAGTGGCCGTTTACATGTATGGTCAGGTAGCCAAGCAGGGCCTCCAGGAAATACCCAGCATGCGCGGGCGTGGTGTCACCTGCTTGGATGCCATTGTGCATGCTGGTGGATTCGGCCCTTTTGCTAACAAAAAAAAGGTAACAATTGTGCGTAAAACCATCGATCAGGGCAATTACACCCTACCCTTGGATTTGAATGCCGTAGAAGAAGGACGCGCGCGTGACGAGGAGCTGCAATCTGGAGACATCATCAAGGTGCCGGCAAAGATCTTTGGCCTCTAATACGATGATGCTATGGCATAGAACTTAATTCGACCTGCTCCCCGTGAACAAAAGTCTTCCCAAAGAAACGATTGCCGCCAGATGGCAGAAAATGGTATCTATCACCTTGGGTTTTATTCGGCACCTGCGGCTGATGTATCTTCTGATGGTGCTAGGGCTAACAGCAGGTCTGGTGTTTTACGTTTACACGCGTTCCGTTTATTACACGCGGGCGCTCATCAAAGTACACAACCTCGGCCTGCCCATCACGTCCGCTGAGGAATATGGTATTCAGACGAAGCACTTTAGTCAGTCGTTCCTCCACCGCTCAGTGCAGGAGCACACCGCTTCCATGATGGGGCTATCCGCCGGTTATACCAACTACGAGACCCTCACCAACAATTACATTGAGAAAATCCGTTTGCGTGAATTTGACGCAGGCACCACGGTTCTGGAAACGTGGTCCTATTACCCCGCTTTCGCCAAGGCTTGGCCCAAACTAATCGTGGAGGGCTACAACGATTATGTTAGGCAGGTGCGTGAAGGTCGCCGCGAACTACTCAACACGGTCTTTAAGGAGGAAGTGGAAAACCTTAAGAAGGTCAGTGAACAGCAGGTATCTAATGCGTTGGACTTCTCCGAAAGCCACAATGCCGTTGAATTGTTCATCGAAAAAAGAGAATTGGATAAGATTCCTGCCGACTTGCTGCGCATCCGAGAACATATCAAAACTAGGGCCACGGTCGAAAAAACGCTAGCTAACACCAATTTGAATGTCGAAGAACGCCTCTCCGTCTTGTCGCGCTTCGAGAAGGAGTATCCAGCCATTGGCAGTGTGCTGAATGATACCTCGGCTATGGCTCCGCCTACATTGGTTGGTCGTCCTTATCCAAGCGCCACCAACTCCGGGACACCACGTTCCACTGTGGTAGTTGTGCCCTCCTTGGTGGAGAAATCAAACAACTGGGAAAACTATTTGAAACAAGAGAGACAATTAATCTCCCAGAAAAATGAACTTTCCAGCAAGTTTCTTGATGGCCACCCACAAATGATGGCCTTAGATCGTGAAATGAAGTCTCTAAGCGCTCGTCTTGAGGGAGAATTGGGCGTGTTGCAGAACCGCTTCAGCCTCGAAACGGGGCAATTGCGTATTCAAGAAAAGGAACTGGAGGCCCAACTCCCAGAGTTTGCCCGTTTTCAGAAAGAGTTCGATTCATTCGAGAGAGAGCGCGACCTCCTCGTGGCCAGCCAGTTGCCCGCTCATGAGGGAGCTTTGGAATTACAGAAAAGGATCGGAGCGGCAGCTTACACCATGAATCAAGACCGATTTTCCGTGGAATATTTGTCCACAGTAGAAAGCAGGCTGGTGGATCCGATGTCACCTTCAAAGAAACAAGGATTGATAGCATCACTTGCCTTTGGTTTGTGCCTAGCAATTGGGGTGCCCCTACTGATCGAGCGTGTTAGGAGTTGGAGCTCGCGTGTGGATGAACTAGAGGAGGCAACAGGACTACCCGCTCTCGGCGTCGTGACAGATGATCCACTGCTGCAGGAGATCCGTATCTCCGATTCATACAAAGGAGAGTCGTTCCGAATTATGCGCTCAGGCATTTTGTTCAGCGCCAATGGGCAACGGGATACAAAAGTGATCCTAGTAACCAGTTCACGCCCCCGCGAAGGGAAGACGACCATTGCCATGCGACTAGCGATTGCCATGGCACAAGCAGGATCACGGATTGTTCTAGTGGACGCTGACATGCGGCGTGGACGCATTCATCGCAGCTTTGATATTGAGCGCAGCCCGGGGCTAAGCGATCATCTCACAGGACGAACCAACGCTGTCACCATTGACGAAATTCTACATTTCCCGCTTTCGACGCTTCCCAACCTAGCAGTAATCACCACAGGAGAAACCCGCAGTGATGCGCCTGAAATTCTGGAGACAGAAAGCACAAATATCCTAATTGAAGAGCTTAAGGGCCGATTTGATCATGTGATCATCGATTCGCCTCCTGTGCTTGGCCTCTCTGATTGTTATCCTCTTTTGAGGCTCTCTGCGGGGGTTCTTTTTGTTGTCCGTGCCAATTACACCACGTATAGCGAAGCTTCCGCTTCCGTCCAAGCCCTAGCTGCTGGCGGAGGACAGTTCTTCGGCTTTGTTTTGAACCGAGTGGACCTAACCTCTCCAGACAACGTTTATTATTACTATCGCTACCAGCCCAAGTATTACAGCGCCCACCTTTATGGGCCGAATAAGGCGCGAATCTAGAAGATGCCCCCTTACGGAGTTGTTTTGGGAATTTAGGCATTTATTCGCCGCGAAGCTCCACCTTTGATCGTTTGACAACTTGGTGAGGGCTCCACTCTCTGATGCATGGCAACTGGCGAAGAAAACCTTGTGCTTCAGCGCGTCACAAAATGTATAAAATACGGAGGCGTCTCTCTTTTTCGCTTATCCTCGGCTTTGAACCGCTCTTAAGCCTTTAGACCGGTAAATTCCTCGTATGAAAACCCTTTAAGCCTCCCAACAGATGGCTGAGCTTTCCGAGCTGCAATATCCAACGCTGCAAGAGATCAAAATTACAGACCAAAGCGCTGGCTATACTTGGGAATCCAGAATTCAACCCGGTCGTGATTGATGCACGCATAGGCTTCAGCGACGATACGGCTCTGTGTGTAAATGCTGGCAGATGGGGCCGCCGCGAAGTAGCGGACGGGAACCAACCAATAATGTTTCCCTTCAATCTTCCTCTGGAAAGGATATCCGTATCTGTAAATCATGTTCGGACGAATGTCACCAAACTGACCGTTTCTGATACTCTTATCAATCAGCGGATAACGCGAATCGATGTTCATCATGGGCTTGTTACCCGCCGGGGATGGCTCTGAAGCGGGCTCACTGGCCATTAAGTGGGCACAGACAGACAAAGATATAAGCGCGACCGTCAAAGAAGTATTCATAGCTCTACTGAATAAATTAGATAAAACAAAAAATCAACGGCTGTTTTTACTTTCATTTTTCTCAGCAATCCGCATGTAAAGTGCCGCCGCAAGGGGGCGGTGCTGGGAACGCCCGTCTGATTCAGGCCGCAGCCATATCCCCTGCCAAAATTTGGAGTCGGCGAATACATAATCCAAACGCATCCAAGGCTGCCCTCCTGCAAGCGGGTTTCTCGTGTCACCTGGGAAGGTGAAACCAAATCCAGAACCGCATTCCTTGTGTAAGTCCACTCCCACATCGGCGAGGCATGCGTAACCAGCCCCTCTGGGCGGCGTGTTCAAGTCACCCGCCATGATCCATGGCAGGGTTTCCTCCTGCAACAGGCGGGCAAGTTTCTGTGACAGTTGTTTCCGCCACTGCCAGTAGGCATTGGCGTCGGCGGCCGCTCCACCCAGCCAACGAGCGACTTCGGGGACTAGGCTGCGCAGGCCCGTGTGTCCCAGGTAGCGTCGGGGGGATGGAAAGTGTATACTGTAAAAGGCAATGGCATGCCCATTCCAGTCGATTTCCCAGCGCACTCCATACAGGACGTCAGATTGGTCGGCAGAAGGAAACCCGGCAGCCGTCAATCTGCTTTGCGACATGACAGGGTGCTGGCTGAGAAGCACAAACTCGCCTTCGTCCCGCACTTCTTGATAAACCCCATAAGCGGGGTGAGTGCGATAGTAACCCGGTTTGCCACGCGCATCTTGCAGGGCCACCAAGTCCGGGGAGATTGCCGCTAAGAAAGGTTGCAGGCTGTGCCCCTGTGCCTGCCCTCGATTGTAAGTCATCAGGATGAGAGAATCCGATTTTGTTACCTGCTCACGGCCAACACCTGAGGGCTCCCAGCCAATGAAACAAAACCACCAGAACATCACGATAATCACAATTGGCAACATGGCATAACCACGCATCATCAGCGCCAAAGGAATCAAGCCGGCACAGGGAATCAGCCACAGAATCGGGGGGGCATAGTTGGCGACGGCCAGAAGAGTCACGCGTTCCGCAGAATGCATGACGAAAAGCATGCCCGAAATACCAAAAACCGCATAGGCCCAGCAGCAAAGCCGACAGGCTGGTTTCACCCATTGCCAGACGGACCCCCAGAGAGCGATAAGGCGCGCCGCCCGTGCGAGACGATCGGCCGTAGGAACGGCTGCGGCAGCCCCGTGAAACTCTTTCATAGAACATCCCCGGACCCATTCGAAGTTGTGCGCGCGAGCGCCGCTCCATACACGACAGCATTTTGCCAGACTTTGTGTGGATCAAACGGCCGACGTAGTTCCCATTCAACCAGCCTGCGGTAGCCACTACCCAGAAGGAAACTTAGCCCCGGCAACGAGAGAACAGGTGTAGCGAGGGTGGAAAAACGTCCATAGCCAAACGCCTCCGAGAGAGTGAAGCTCTGCTCCAAGGCAGCGACGGTTTTGGAAGTGAAGGGCCATTCCCAAGCGTGATCCGTCTGGAAGGGCCGGTACATCCGTCGTATGGTGTGCAGAAGCACATTGATCTCGACCGGGTCCGAAAAAACCAGCAAGGCCCCCGGCTTCATCAATGAATGAATGAACGGGAAAAGAATATGCGGGTGCTGAAAGTGATGCAGCACTCCTTGAGCATAAACCAGATCAAACTTTTTCGCAGTCATGTAGTCCAACAGATCGCCCGCACGCAGCTCTGCTTTAGCCTCCAGCCCTTCGTCTTCCAGTTTGCCCTGAAGTACCTTGAGGGCCGAGGGGCTGAGATCAAGGCCGGTGTAATGGGCGCAGCGGCGTGCCAGCCAGAGGGAATGACGAGTGCCATTGAAGCACCCGATCTCCAGCACATTGCCTCGGGAAGCCTCCAGCATGCAGCTGCGCACCCGGTCCTCCACCTGTTCACGCATGCCATGCTCCTTTAACAAGTTCTTGCGATGGCTACGCAGGGCGGCCCAAGTCCGAGTCACCCAGCCGGCGCGCGCATTGGACACATAACCGTCTTTTGAATTTGCCTCCCTTTCCGCCTCCTGAATCGACTCATAAAATGCGGCTTGCGCAGCATTTACTGCCTTCATCTGTTGCATGGAGGCACAGGGAGGAACGTCGGAAGAAAAGTTTGCCACTGGCTTATTTTGTGCTCTTTATAAGCTCTGACAATAGCTAATATACATCACGCATACTTATTCTAAGCCTCCCGCTATTAAACTAATCCCTTTGAGATGCGTTTTTTCTTCGAAAATCTCCTCACTCTGCATCCTCAAAACCTCATTCCTGAGGCGGTCTGGATGGGGGTTAGTCTCTATATCTTGGTCCTTCTTGCCTGCTTCCACAGCATCCTCTATTTTTCAAGCCTTGGCCTAATAGGAAAAGTACTTTGGGGAGTGGTAGCTATGATCCCCTTTCTTGGTCCCATAGCCTACGCAAGTTATCGACTCAAGACTTCAGAATCCAGCTTGAAAGAAATCTGGGCCGCACATGACAAAATTGTTGACTAATTTGACTTTAAAAATTTTTTACGTGGTACAATTTTGCTAATAATGATACGGCACACATTTCCTGCAATCTTACTAGGATTAGCGTTTACGTTGACCCAGTTGAAAGCACAGGACAATATGTCCCGCGGTCCAGTGATCAACGACTCCTTTAATAACCTCGGAGTGGTGGGTGGACGCAGCAACGTAATGAACGGTCCTAGAGCGCCCGCCTTCTTCAAACCCAGAAACGGAGGGAACAGCAACTGGCTGCAGAGTTTAACCAGCGGTTCAGCCGTTTTTGACAATGGAACCGTTCTCACCGGCATTGCTGCGGACGCTGGATTTGGAACCCTCGGGGTGAATCTATTCAACCAACTTCGGGCCAACTTTCAGACTGGATCGTCTTCGCTGGACGGCTGGAAGGTTGGCCTGGGACCATTGACGCTGAGTAACTTCACAAGTGGCGTTGGTACTTTCTACACCGACTACAACACCCCCCAAGGCATTGGAGATGCGAGCGGTTGGAGTTCTGTTATCAGTTTGAACGCTACCGCCAATATGAACTTGGGATGGCTCAGCTTTGGTGCGCAAGTGGGAGGCTATTATCTTCCATTCATTGACAAATGGGGTTATGGAACTCCATCCGCCGTTCTCTCGTTCGGAAGCCAGTTTGGCCAGTTCCAACCTGCTGGGTCTTTTGGACTTGGAATCAAAGGAAGTCTCGCCGGTTGGAATTGGATTGTGTTTGACGGGTTCAATGCAGCTTACGCCCAAACCAACATCAGTGACTATATTTTTGATGGGCCCGGCAACACCAACACCTTTGGGTCTATATCAGCCTCTGGGCCGGGAGCAACTGCGGTGGACCAGGTAGGCAGGTATCAATTTGGCTCGGGAGCACTGCTCGACCGACCGGCGAACGGAACTTCGCGTTTTCAGGCACCACGCTTTGCCAATAATGGCGGCAGTTTTTTGAGCCAGGATCGTTCATTTTTTACCAACTCTATTGGGGCGATTGCAGGCCGGATGTTCGGCACCCGATTGAGAAACTTTTATTGGTTGCAGCGTGACGATTATTGGGCCACCACCAAGTTCAAAAGCTTTGGTAATTTCATTCATGGTGGCACTTATGCAGACTATCAATCGGGCAGTCCCTACATCAATCCTTACATTGGATATGAATTTGGGACGAATAACGAATTCGCAAATGTCCACCACGTCGTAAATGCCGGTAGTTATGGCCACTTGTCCCCAAACACGACCTACTTCGCCAATCTTGGCTGGGTATGGGGAACGGGCAACCTACAAAGAAATAGCGTAAGCACTGCGTTGTACGAACTGGTTGTTTCCCAAGCACTCAGTAGTCGAGTCAGCCACTATGTCGGCGGCGGACGGACCGTGACAGACCCCATTTACGGTGAACGCTACATTGCCGACTATGTCAATTACGGAGTCAACTTACAGATAACTTCAGGCTCACTACTGCAAGCCCTCGCGGGTATCAGTAATACTTACGGCAGCCTAACCCAATCAGGCGACGCGACAAGAACGTTTCAAGGCATACGCCTTCGCACGACTCTGGGGCAATCCAACGTTTCGATTTCTGCCATCCATGAAAACTATGACTTTAAGGGGGGCGGATCTCAGCAAATCGATCAATGGATATATAAGGTCCTGTATGGACTGCCTATTGGAGGATTCCGAACGACTGCTTACACCGGCTACCAGTACATTGACCGGCAGGCAGGCGGTGGCATCGCCTCATTTCAGGAGCACCTTTTTCTGATTTATCTGACCCACCGTTTCTAACGAAATCCCATCAAGATACCGGGTTGATTAGAGAGAGGAAAGCTGCTGAAGCAGTAACTTGCATGCATGCTCGATTTCGGGCCTGAGGTTAAAACCAACTGGTGAGTTGCATCTCTGTTGGTTTGGCACCAGGAGCGCCTTGGTCGAAAGCTCCATTCCTAGATGCTCATTGAAAGCCACAAGGCATTGATGAGGGGATGCAACCAAGTTCTCGTATGCTACAACAAGAAGGTTCGCCCGCTTCAGGTGTTGGAAAAGAAGGGAATTGCGAGCGTACCAAAAAACGGCGTATAGATCAGGTGAGCTTGTGCCGAAAAAGCGGACACGAAAACCAACCTGAACTAGGAACCGTGTCCCATGAACCGAACGATAGAACCTACTGAGAACCGAGTGCGCCCTGCGCAGTATGACGCCGCCTTCAGAGAACAGGCGGTCAGCCTGCAGGAAGAAGGCACGCGTAGTATCACTGCGCTGGCCCGCGAGCTTGGCATAAGCCACAAAACTTTGCGTAACTGGCGGCAACGCTATGGGGCTGCGGCAGCCGGAGCGCGCAGTGTGCAGACG